>MCHG01000013.1_pt1 | contig 209734 bp, 176 predicted proteins | sample 787351 | NCBI WGS metagenome assembly MCHG01 (sample SAMN05430296, study PRJNA330682) | permafrost metagenome | biome: Cold desert; feature: permafrost; material: soil; isolation source: enrichment culture inoculated with soil incubated with H2/CO2 at 20 degrees... ... | reverse complement strand
CTGTTTTTGCCGCTTCTATTGCCTTTAGGTCTACTAGGTTTTGCACTGCTGTATCTAGTGCCGTTTGTACTGCTGCTTTATCAGCATATGGTTTACCTGCCATTATTTCATTTGCTATGATGCTTTCATCTTCATCAGATAAAGCTTCATATGCGACTATATCTAATCCAAGTGTTTCATTCTCTATCGCTGTTTCCATCAATGCTGCTGTTGTCGCTGCATTTAATTGGATCAATGCTTCAGCTTCTGTTTGTTCTAGCTTTACTACTATAACTGTGAATGTCTTCGTAGCTGTTGCATTTCCTTTTGTAAGAGTTGCTGTTAGGGTTACGGCTGCATTTCCTTCTGTAAACGATGGTCTTGCTACCACTCCATCTACTGTTATTACTGCACTATTTGATGCCCATGCTATTGTAACTCCGTTTGTTCCTGTTGATAGTGTCAAGTTACTTATTACTGTGTTTTGAGTTTCGCCCACTGCATAACCTATTGTTAAAGCTGCTTTTGCTGCTTCCACTGCTTTTAGGTCTATTAGATTCTCCACTGCTGTATCTAGTGCTGTTTGTACTGCTACTACTGTTGCGTATGGTTTATCTGCTAATATCTTATTTGCTATGATGCTTTCATCTTCATCAGATAAAGCTTCATATGCGACTATATCTAATCCAAGCTTTACATTCTCTATCGCGGTCTCCATCAATGCTGCTGTTGTCGCTGCATTTAATTGGATCAATGCTTCAGCTTCTGTTTGTTCTAGTTTTGCTACTACAACTGTAAATGTCTTTGTAGCAGTTGCAATTCCTTTTGTTAGGATTGCTGTTAGTGTTACTGTTGCATCTCCTACTGTAAACGATGGTCTTACTACTGTTCCATTAGCTGCTATTGCTGCTGCACTAGATGTCCATGCTACTGCAACTCCATCTACTACGGATGGTAGTGTTAGATTGCTCATTACTGCGTCTGCAGTTTCCGTTCCTGCATAGCCTACTACTAAATCTGTTTTTGCCGCTTCTATTGCCTTTAGGTCTACTAGGTTTTGCACTGCTGTATCTAGTGCCGTTTGTACTGCTGCTACTGTTGTGTATCCAGCTATTTGCTTTGCTACAAATATTATGTTTGCTATCATTGTTTTATCTACATCCAACAGAAGGTTATATTCTGTTAAGTCTAATCCAAGTTTTACATTTTCTAATGCTATTTTGATTGTAGCTGCTGTAGCTTTGTTTAAATCTATTAATGCCTCTCGTTTTTCGATTATGCTCATAGCATCTTTTATAGCAATGTCTACTATTAGAAGTCTATTTACTAAATTAGTTTTCTCAATACTATCTTTCAAGCTATTAACAATATCACTTGCTTCTTCAAAACTAGCTTGAGCTATATCCAGCTTAGCCCTTGTATCTATAGCTGCTGCATTGGGTACTAATGATTCTATATTGATTACGTTGTCAGTAGCCTCTTCCATATCTGCATTATCCTGATCTTCGAAAACTTTAATAATACAAATATCCTTCATCCTACTATTCGAGATAGATGTAGCTGTTACTTTTGTATTACCTGTCATTGCCACAGCTTCAACTAAACCTGTAGTATTTACTTTAGCAATACTTTCATTTTCAACACTCCATGTAACACTTTTATTTGTGGCGTTTGAAGGATAAACTGTTACATTTATTTGTTTCTTACCTTCAAGACCATACACTACATATACTACAGACTGCTCTATATCAACTGCAGTAACTGCTATTGTACTTGGTGTATTATCATCATCGTCGTCTCCACTGCTTCCACCACTAGTTCCTCCATTCGATGTTGAAGAACCTATATTAGATGGTGGTTGCGAAGCTGCTACATTATTTGGGTTCACAACCTTATTTACCGAAACCTCTAGCTTTGTTCCTACTACTTTTATATCAGCCGTCTCAACTTTACCTGTACCTGTTACTCTAATAGGAGCGGCAATTGTCATATTTGTGATCTTTGATGTTGACGCTAATGTTACCACAGTATCTTTCGCAGTAGCTTTTACGTCAAAGTTAGCTATAGTTCCTCCAGATGCTTTTATTTCAACGCCGTCAGCCTGAATCTCTACATTAGCAAAGTTACCTATTAGTTCAACAAGTGCATCGCCTTCTATGCCTTCTGCTAAGACTACCTCTTCAAAAGCATTACCTTCTTGCAATCCATTTTCTAGCTTGGCACCAGATTGTAAGTCTACACTTTTGATATTTGTACTTCCTAATGCAACTATTCTTACCTTATTTCCGACTTTTTTGATTATTAGTTTGCTGAATTGGCAGTTTTCTACAGTTATACTATTGATACCGCCACCCTTTACTATTGTATTACCCTTTACTATTACATTTTTTAGGTATACATTTCCATCTCCTACACCCTCACCAATTATGAGGTTGCCGTTTATGGTTGTATTTTGAAGTGTGACATCACGAGTATCAATCCTTACGCTGCCTTCAACGATATTTGCAGTATATGTACCAGCCTTTACATACTTTATTTTTACATGATCAAGATATGTACGTTCAAGTAATGTAACTATCTCAGCTCTTGTTATACCTTTACCTGGGTTGAATTCACCATCACTGCCTTTCATGTAACCGCTATTTACAACTGCACTGACTGAATTCCAGCTCTCTTTGCTTATCTTGTTATAATCCTTAAACTGCAGATTGATTTCAGTATTACTGATTTTATCAAGCTCAAGAAGTTTTGTCAGTACAACTGCAACTTCCTCCCTGGTTATTCCTTCTGTTGGTTTTATAGTACCATCTACTTCCATTATGTAGCCTGCTTTTTTTGCTTTTGAAATTTCGTCATAAAACCAATCAGATTTTTTTACATCTTTATAGTTTATATCATCTTTTTCATTAAACTCAAATGCTCTATTAATGATAGTTATAAATTCCGCCTTGCTTGTTTGATTGTTTGGTCTGAAGGTTCCATCAGGAAACCCTTTGATTATGCCTTTATCTATCCATGCTTTCATTTCCTTTTCCGCCCAATGCCCTACATAATCCTGTGTCGGTTGTGCATATGTCAGATTAGACATTGCCAATATCATACATAATACAATACATAAAAAAACTTTACCTTTAGTTCTCAATACTTCTGCCTCCTCAACTATTTTATAATGCCTGCAAGCTTCCTGCTCATAAATTATAAATACTTATTTCGCCAAAAATCACCAATTTTCGAGCTTTTTCTTGTAATACCCCCCCTAATTTATATTAATTATGGAATAATTGGATTAATGGTGCATACATATCAAATTTTAACACTTAATTTATATAATATCAATGTCTATAGTGCGTTCTTTTAGTATAAAAATAGACACTTCTAAACTATTGTTTAGAAGTGTCTATCTAACTTTTTACTTGCCTATTAACTTAGCAATATTTTTTCATTTTATTCCCTCTTTTAGTAAACTAACTCTTTCCTTCACCCATTAGTTTCATTAAATATTCCCTAAATTCATCCTTCAATTCATCTCTCTTCAATGCAAATTCTACTGTTGCCTCTAAAAAGCCTAGCTTAGAACCTACATCGTATCTTCTTCCTTCGAAGTTATAGGCATACATTGGTTCCTGGGATAGAAGTTCTTTTAATGCATCAGTGAGTTGTATTTCATCTCCTGCTCCAGGTTTTGTATTTCCTAGTATATCAAAAATAGATGGGGTGATGATATATCTTCCAAGTATGGCTAGGTTAGAAGGTGCTTTCTCTATACTTGGTTTTTCTATTAGATCTTTTACTTTAAATATTCTATCTTCTATATGTTTACTTGCAACTATGCCGTATTTGTCCACTTCACTCATCTCTACTTCTTGGACGCCTAGTATGGTTGTTTTATAGATGTTATAGGCATCTATAAGCTGCTTTAGACATGGTACCTTGGAGTCTACTACGTCGTCACCAAGGAGTACTGCAAATGGCTCATTTCCTACAAAGGTTTTGGCGCAGTATATTGCATGACCAAGTCCTCTAGGTTCCTTTTGCCTAACATAATGTATGTCCGCAAGGTTTGAAATGTCCTGCACAATTTTTAGCAAATCTTCTTTGTTTTTATTTTTTAGCTCTAGCTCAAGCTCTATAGACTTATCGAAGTGATCTTCTATAGCTCTTTTGCTTCGACCTGTTATGATGAGTATTTCTTCTATGCCAGAAGCGATGGCTTCTTCTATTATGTATTGTATGGTAGGCTTATCTACTATAGGAAGCATTTCTTTTGGTTGTGATTTTGTAGCAGGGAGAAATCTTGTACCAAGTCCTGCCGCTGGGATGATAGCTTTTCGCACTTTCATATTATTCACCTCTGTATTTTTTTTGGTTATATGGATGATTATAGCATGTAGGACAATTTTGTGCTAATTCTAATCTTCTATAAAGCTCATGACAATATCCATAACTTCTTCTAAAATATCCTCTGGCGCTTTCTCTACGAAAGAAGCATTCCTTGCTGAAATGTCTAGTGATTTGACTTGCTCACACATGATGACTCCTGTTGTCTTAGTTGTTTCACTAAGTGGAACATGAAGTGGATATCCCTTTCTCGTATTGGTAATAGGGCATACTATAGCAATTTTCGTGAATTTGTTAAAGGTATTATTACTTACAACTATTGCAGGTCTCCTACCCTGCTGCTCATGCCCAGCTTGTGGATTAAAATCTAAAAGTATTATATCTCCCTGCTCAGGTATATATCTCATCATAATACCTCTTTTCCTGTTGAGCTGCCAGTATCCCACTCACTACAACTATAATCACCTTTATATTCTACAATCCTTTCTTCCAACTTTTTATGTTTTTTTACAGGAATGATAACCAAATTTCCACCTTCAACCTTAATCTCAACTCTGTCATTCTCACTAATTTCCGCCAATTCCAGAATAGATTTTGGAATTCTAATACCTTGGCTATTTCCCCACTTTTGAACTGTAGTAAACATAAAAATCACTCCTCTAGATTTAGTATATACTATGTATATACTAAAGTCAAGGAGAGTGATTGGAGCGGGCTTTGGAGCGGGTGGACAGGGGCGTCCACCCCTACATGGTTCACAGAATAAATTAAATAATATTATGAATAATATTTATCATTGATCCATTTTTCAGGATTATTGATGATGTATTCTCTGATTTCCTGAAGTTCATGATTGTTTCTTATGACGTGTTCATAATATCCTTTTTGCCAAATAGTCTCATATCCATATGTAAAGCACATTCTAGTGGTGATGGATTTGAATCCTTGCATGATTTTTTGTAGGGTCGGACGACTCTGTCCGACTCCCTCTAAAATGATTATTATTCCATGTATGTGATTTGGCATTAGACAAAATACATCTGTTTGAACATTACTATATATTTCATTTATTTTACTCCAGCACCCACTGATTATATTCCCTATGTTGTTTGGTTGCATTGATTGCGTTGGTTGCGGGTGGACAGGGGCGTCCACCCCTACGGGTTCACAGAACAAGTGGAATTTATCTTTTGTACAAATGGTCACAAAATAGTATCCTGGCTGTGAATAATCGTATCCTTGTAGTCTTATATTTTTCCTTTGAGGTTGGTTTTCCATTTTGTCACCTCATAAATCTAAATATATCTTTAATGAATTTCTGATCTCCGTTTGAAGCTGCTGGTCTTTGATTGTTCCGCATTTTTTGCCTAAGCGTTCCTTTGATATTGCTCTGATTTGATGAGCCATTGCAATAGAATCCTTTGACAATCCTGTATCTTTGACTTTTAAGTATGTTTCGGTTGGATAAATATTTCGATCTTGCTTCATTGATGTTAGGGATAAGATCGTTATAATTGGTAGCACCTGATTCGCTTCATCCGCTGAAATAACTAGTACTGGTCTTTGTCCAGCTTGTTCAGATCCTTTAGAAGGGTTAAGGTCAGCCCAAAATATACCCCATTGATAATTTACCAATCCGCTCCCTCCTCAAAAGTAAAGTCATCAGACTTCTCAAATGCTTTCATGCTGTCGTGAAGGTCTTTCATAAACAGTGGATCCTGTGCGGCCACTTCCATTTTTTTGCGAAATATTTCTCTATCAATATTGGTAGTATAATGCTCAAGCGCCTCTTTTACGCCAGCATTCAAAGAAGGTATATAATTCTCTTTGACATATACTTTAAGCTTATCAACCAAGTCTATGGGAATCGAAAATGTTACATTTTTTATATTATTAGCCATCTTCATCATCTCCTAATATTATTGTATTATTATATTGTTAATTATGCAATAATATTATACAATAATATTTTGTTTATTCTTTTATTGCGTAAAAAAACAGCTTGCTTTGAAAGCTGTTTTTTTTGGGGTCCATAGGGTCGGGGCGTTGGAGCGTCGTTGGAGCGGGTGGACAGGGGCGTCCACCCCTACTTTTTGGTGGCTACTTTATATTTCATTGATTTAGCCCATTCTAATATTTTAAACTTTATTTTTACAGGCACTTCTCCATTGGATTTTGCGGCCACAACCAGTTTATATTCTTCTTCTGATAATGTTTGTTTTAATTGCTCCATTGTTTTTTCTGGGGCTACTCCGTGGGCTATGTCTGTAAAGCATAGAGGGGGGAACATGACGCACCACCAGTTTTTGCCCTCTGCTTTGCCTATATTTATATTTAGTGCCTGATATGTACCTGCAGGAAGTGTTAGGTTGCCGTACATTTTGGTTGGAAAGTTGTGATTTTCTAACACTGCATCTACTTTGTATATCATTCCTTGTGTATCTACTATGTTTTGGGCTATGGTTTCTATATATGGAAGGTTCTCATTTATTACTGTTCTGACTTCATCTATATCTTTTAATGTTTCAAGTTTTGGAGAAAGATTTTTTATGACTTCATCTCTTACTTTTAGCTTTAATGTCTGATCTTGAGGGGAGTCGCTGTTGGCCACAATATGAAGTCTTATGAGCTTTCCTGAAATATTGTTCATTTCCTTATCTGTATTGATATAGATGGTCATCAGTATTCCGAAAACGAATAGGGTTAGCACTACAAATGCTGCTGTTTTTTTCATCATGGATCGTTCCTCCTTTATATTGCGACGGAACGACAGAGGCGTCGTTCCCTACAGATTGATTATGGTCAAGAGTTGGACGAGTTATACCGAACAAAATCAAATTTTATCTCATTGTCCCTACTCTTCTTACTTTCACTTTTGCGTTGATCTTTATTTCTATCTTATCGGTGAAAGTTGTGTCAAAATCTTTTTCTATCTCTTCATAGAGCGCTGGCTCATATCTTCCTAGATATTCCCTTACTCCTATTACATCCACCTTATACTTTTCCTTCAGTATCTTCACTAATTCTTGACTGTCATCAGATATTATCTTTTGAAGCTTGACTTCGCATTCTCTTAATAGTTTGTCATCTAAAAAAGATTCTCCCAGTTCAAATTCTTCTATACTGCCTTCTGTTTCCATGTTATAGCTCAAATAAATCTTTCCATTCTCTACCTTTTCAAGCTTGATTCTCCTCTTGAAATCATAATATCTGAAGCTAACAGGTATGTCTTTTATTTCAGTATCAATGATCCCACCTTGGGCTTCATTATTCATCCATCTCAAAGCCCTGGATTGATAATCATCTATATAGCCTACAAGTGTATAATCTTTGATTATTCCGCCACCAGATATTAACACTTCATCCTTGGTTCCCGATATTTTGGGTATTACAGCATCTCCATCGCTATTTACTAGATTCGCTATGAATTGATCCAATGATCGTCTCTGTATAGGCGCTATATATTTCTCATTATCTGCTATGCCTTGTATGTATCCAACAAGGAATAGATCAAACTTAGGAACAACCTCTACGACGTCCGCTGCGTTGCCTTCTGTAACAAAAATATCCATACTTTTATTAAACTCGTGTCCTCTTATAAAAGAATCAAGAAGAACTTTCAGATCCTTGTTGTTTTTCAAGACATCTTCTCCAAAGATTACTGTTTTCGCATGTCCAAAGTACTGAAACTGTGCATACCTTTTTGATACCTTCCAGGTTGCCATACCTAGATTATCTGCTATGGTATTATAGGTTTTATAGGCTGGCGCTTTATTCTCTTTTATAGCAGAGGGTACAGCCGCTGTAAAAGATATGAGATACTTTCCTTGTGATGTTCCTGCTTTAAAATCAAGCTCCGTTCCTTTTGGCATTTCCTCTTTCATCGTATCAAAACAGATATTTCCTACTATCATTCTATCTTCTATCTCCACTTTATCCCAGCAGCCTATAAGCATACTGCAACATAATAGGAGGAAGAACATTTTAACCCTTTTGAGTTTTTTGGGGTCTTGCATCTTTCAAACCTCCTTTGCCTCGGTCTTTTGCGGGCGAGGAGGGCTGCTCACCCTTACCTCTTATGAATGAGATCAACAAAAGCAGTGTAGGTACGATGAATATAAAAACAGCTTCTACATAAATGCTCCACTGCGTCCATTTAAAAAGCTGCGCTATATCCTGAGGCTGCAGAGAAATATAATAGATGATGATAGAGAGAGGCAGGACATATTGCTTTTGCTCTTTTGTACCGATTACCTTTGATATTGTATAGGTGCAAATAAAATATATCGAAACAATTGTAGTGAAAATTGAGACAACCCATAGAGCAAGCATTACTCCATCGAGCCTCTCAAGGAAAAGACCTGGAAGGTTTATTCCCTTTACATATAAAAGCACTGGCCATAATATTTGAGCTAAGAACTTGTCACCAAAGTTAGCTAAGCATATCATAGTAATAAAGGTATATAGGAACGTTATAAAAGCCATGGCATATAAAACAGGCTTATATGCTTTTTTGGGTTCTTTCATAAAACCAATATAAAAGAGTATGCACTCATAGGCTGCATAGCTGAGTATCATGGGGCTCAACGACTTCATTATCTTGGTTGGAAAATGGTATAATATTGGTCTGATGTTTTCATAATCAAGATCCGCCATACCAGGAAGGAAAATCAGAAAAAATGGTATGAAAAGCAATGGAAAGGTCACTTCCATTATTCTGCCTACGCACTCTACGCCTCCTCTTATTATATAGGTGCAGGTAATGATCATAGTCAGCAATATTATTTCTGTAGGTGTTCTAAAGAGCATAAACATTCTGATTACCTCTGTAAATGTCCTTATCACGAAAGAAACAACAATTAATAGAGAGGTTGCAAATAATGCTGCTACTATTTTGCCAGGAATTTTCCCTAGTATCTCCTGGGAATATTCTATGAAAGTTTTGCCAGGAAATCTTGAATTCAATTTTACCATGATCAATGCAAAAGGAAGATTGATAACCCCTCCAAGAATAATCATAATCCATGCATCAGTTCCTGCAGTTTTTGCGATGTCAGCTGGCAGAGAAAAGATTCCCACGCCAACTACTGTCATAATTATCAACATGCCCAGCTGATAGGGAGAGATTTGATCGTTATTTTTTATCATTTTTATCTTCCTCCCCACCTCGATCTATAATTTTGTCTCTATTGTTTTTCATCCTTATTCTATTTCTTGCAATTCCTGCAGGTCGGGTCACCATCATATGAAGGGGTGCTCTTATTATAGTATCCTTTATATCAGAAGGCACAAAAGCAGCATATGGAGCAAGATAGGGTATTCCAAAGCTTTTGAGTCTCACCAAATGACATAGCACCAAAAGCAGTCCAATTACAACTCCGTAGAGCCCAAGCATTCCTGCAAGGAACATCAGACCGAATCTAAGAAGCCTGAATCCTATTGCAAGATAATAGTTAGGTATAGAAAAGGATGAGATCGCTGTTACTGCCACGATAATAACCATAATGGGACTTACGATCCCTGCCTCTACAGCCGCTTGACCAATAACTAAACCTCCAACTATTCCTATGGTACTACCTATGGCTACAGGTAGTCTAAGTCCTGCCTCTCTTAAAAGATCTAAGGTCAGCTCCATTAGAAAAGCTTCCATTAGCGCGGGAAAAGGTACACCTTGTCTGGCTGCGGCTATTGAAATCATAAGTTTTGTAGGGATTATTCCCGGATCATAGGCTGTAACTGCTATGTATAAAGCAGGCAATACAAGAGAAATAATGCTTGCTGTAAACCTTATAAACCTTAATACAGTGGCAGTAACCCATCTGTCGTAATGATCCTCTGGGCTATGAAAAAGACTGTTGAAGGTAGTAGGTAGCAGAAGTACAAATGGCGAATTGTCCACTAGAATCGCTACTTTTCCCTCATATAATTCAGCCGCAGCCTCATCTGGCCTTTCCGTCGCTCTCATTTGAGGGAAAGGTGATATATCGTTATCTTGGATAAGCTGCTCTATATATCCGCTTTCTAATATGGCATCTATTTCTATTAAATCGAGCCTTCTTTTCACCTCTTCTATAAGTTCAGGCATCGCAATGTCTTCTATATAAAATATACCCACATCCGTATGACTTCTTGTTCCTATCTGCATCTGTAAAAGTTTTAGCTTTGGATCTCTTATTCTTCTTCTTATCAATGCTGTATTAAACCGATAGGTTTCTGTAAATCCGTCTCTGGGGCCTCTTATGACTGACTCTGTAGCGGGCTCTGAGACTCCTCTGGCAGGCCACATTTTGGCGCCTATGACGATGATTTTTTCTATGCCGTCAATCAAGAGTATTGCATCACCAGATAAAACCGCCAGCAATGCTGCATCTAAGTCCTCGACTTCTTTAAGCTCCATAGCTGGTAATGCTCCATATCGGATTAACTCATAAAGGCTTTCTGCTATTTGAGGTGAATCAGGAGGAACCTCCCTAGCATGAATCATAAGTGCATTAAAGACAGATCCATCTAAAAGAGGTTTATCAACCATACCATCTATCATCACTGCCATTAGCCTGATATCTTGCTTTTCTCCAATGTTAAATTCTTTATATACGATATCACCGCAGTCTTTCAAACGCTGTTTTATGACTGCCATATTCCCATCTAAGCTTTTTGAAGATCTTTGCATACTTACCCCTTCCTGCAGCTATGTAATGTCATAGCTGACATTTTACACAAAATAGAATTGATAAAGGCCTTAGCCTTTTTCAAATTTTACCTCCTATCCTAATTGAGATATTATAGCAAGGGCGAAAGAACTTACCACACATGCTATCCCCACAACCAAGGTCACTTTTCTATCCTTTTCATATTTCATTTTCTTGAAGAAAGGATAATCTACAGCAAGTACAAAAATCCCAATCCCAAGTATCATTAAAAAAACATAAATATCCATGAAGTTTCTAATGTTTTCTATAACTGCCTTTATCACCATTGTCACCTCTTCTTTTGCTATGGAGTTATTTTTTGCAAGAAAGGAGAAATCTATGCAAAAAAAAGAAAGAGTCATCTAAAAGGCTTAATCCTTTCAAATGACTACTTTCTTTTTATTATTCTCGAATTCCATTCTCTACCATTTTCATGATATAACTCTGTGTATTTTCGATATGCTTCTTTGCCAGCTTTTCCGCTTGATCCACATCTCTTTTGGCAATTGCATCTGATATTTCATAATGCTCTGTAGAAAGCTCTTTTGATTTATTATAGTTATATATATACATTTCTCTAAACCTTTGGACTTGTTCTCTCAAATTGTTTGTGAGCTGAACAAGCCGTTCATTCCTTGTAGCTTTAAATATTGTGTCATGAAATTCCACATCTTTTACGATCATTTCTTCCATATTATCTGCTATCAAGGCTTTGTCAAAATCTATGGCTATGGTTTGCAGCTGTGCGATTTCCACCTCTGTGATTCTATCTGCTGCAAGCCCTGCTGCTAGTCCTTCTAATGCTGCTCTAAGTTCTAGAACATCTGTTATATCTTTTATGGAAAGTCCTCCCACATAGGCTCCTTTTCTCACAACCATAACAACTAAACCTTCAAGCTCAAGCTTTCTGATGGCTTCTCTTACAGGGGTTCTGCTAACTCCTAGTTTTTCTGCAAGCTGTACTTCCATAAGCCGCTCCCCAGGTTTTAGGTCACCAGAAATTATGGCTGCTCTGATGGATTCGAAAACGATATCTCTCAGTGGTTTATAGTTGTCCAATTTTAAGTCAAAAACGTTATTCTCCAATTTAATCATCCCTTCTTACAGACGTCCAATAGACGTCCTACATGTTATCCCATGTTTTATTTTCAGTTTTTACTACAAAGATTTCATTAACCATGGTTTTAATGTGTTCATAAGCATTATAAGCACTAACTTGATCTTCGAAAATACCGAAAACAGTCGGACCGCTTCCGCTCATGATACTACCAACGGCTCCAAGTTCAATGAGTTTTGTTTTTAATTCTTCTATGATTGGGCATTTTTTTATTGTTACATTTTCTAAAACATTACATAATTTATTCGCTATTTTAATGATATTTCCTTCATTTATACCCTGAATCATCTCTTTTATATCGGGTCTTTCTTTTATGTCTGCAAAATTAATTCCTGCGTATACTTCTTTTGTAGATATGCTAACTGGCGGTTTAGCCAAAAGTATAAAGCACTCTGGCAGATTTTTTAGTAGCGTCAGTCGCTCACCAAGGCCTTCTGCAAGAACAGTGCCCCCTTGAATACAAAAGGGTACATCTGAGCCGATCTTTTTTCCAGCTTCGAGTATTTCGTTTTTGGTAAGCTTTAAATCCCATGCTTTATTAAGAAGCTTTATTGTAGCAGCTGCATCAGCGCTTCCACCTGCGAGACCTGCTGCAATAGGTATCATCTTTTGTATTTCTATAAGAGCACCTTTTTTTACATTATATTTCAATTTTAAATATTCTGCAGTTTTATACACGATGTTGCTTTTATCTTTAGGTATATATTTAGAATCGCTCATAATTTCAATTTCTCCACCCATGGTGGTTTTCAAGCTAATGGTATCATAAAGTGCAACGGTCTGCATAATCATAACAACTTCATGAAACCCATCAGGTCTTTTAGAAAGAACATCAATGGCAAGATTAATCTTAGCCGCCGCTTTTGCTATATAAGTCATATTTCACACTCCCATTGTAATATATCCATCACTATTCTAGTATACTTTCAAAAAAAAAGCAAAAGGTGCTTTTTACTAATCTCAAAATTCGACCATTATGAGACACCTAGGTGACTGAAAGTCTCTATAATACGCAAAAACAAAGGCTCCAGAGCTTTACAAACTCCGGAGCTTTTTTAGAATCTATTCTATCCTACTCTTATGCTTTTTAGAACGAGTACCTGCATTCCTGGATATATATTTGCTGGATTTTCTACATTATTCAGCTTTACCAGTGCATCTACTGTTGTATTGTAGCGTTTCGCTATGGTCCAAAGAGAGTCTCCCTTTTGAACTAGGTATATGGTTACTGCAGGCATCTTTGATGCATCTGGCTTTATTCCATCGACTTCTTGAATTTTCACAATCATTTTCTTTTCTATTGGTTTATAAACTTCAATGGTTGTATGAATAACTATTCGCAACTCGACCATTTGGCTATTCATATATGAATGGGCTACACTTTCTACTTCAGTTTTTACATTGCTTAGCATTCCTACCTTGGAACCTGGCGTATCTACTGCATGACGGAAGGGTATTTGCTCCTTCATACTGCACATTGGCTCACCGCTAAAGGATGTCTTGTATACAGCTGTTGCTTCAATGACTCCCTCTACAACTATTTTGTCGTCAAGTATTTTTACTTCATTTATTATAGCCAATGCATCTACATAGCACATTTTTTCGATTTCTGGATCTTCAGGCTTTATGGCCATACTTTCTTTGATAACCATGCTACTATGTACCGCACAAACCATTTCATACATTTTGATAAGGTCTTTACCTATATCCATCTGACAAGTTGGGCTGTATGCATCTGATACTATATCCACTTCTGCATTATCGAATACTTTCCCATTGATTGACATATCGACTTCTATATCTAAAACCTTTTTTTGCCCCGCTTCATTCTCTTTTACATTTACCCTTGATTCACCTAATGTAACGTCAACCATAGACTCCATATTTTTTCCTGCTGATGGCATTTCTATGTACTGACTAAAAGGCATCTCAACCTCGGCTTGCTCTATAGTCTGCTCCATGGTGTCCTCTTCATTATCTGTGGTATAAATCATATCCATACAAAGAACTCCGTTCACTTCTATCTTACCTTCATGAACGTCATATTCTCGAGCCTTTAATCTGCAGTCAGCTCTTAGAATATTCTTGATGGAAGGTTTATCTTCTTCCATTTCCACTTCTTCTTTTAAAGTATATTGGTCTTTGTTATGTCCTGCTAGCTGCTTCATTTGGAATGGCTCTCTTAAAAGCTGAATATCAGGTAATCCTCTAACATCGCTTGCAGTATTTAGATCAAATAAATCCTCAACTTTGCAATGTATATCCATGATAATTTTGATATTTAGCTTTCTTGAATTTATTGTAGAACAATCAATATTTTGTACCACTGCATTTACTTGTTCTTTCATTTTTGGCATAGCTCCAGGTACCTCTATTCCTTGGCTGAAATCTAAAACAACGTCCATATTAGAAAGTGGTTTGCCTTCCACGTCAGCCGAATAAAGTATACTTACCATAACGGTTCCATTTACCATGACCTTATCTGTCATCACTTCACAGTTTTTTATGATTACTCGCGCTGATGGCGCTAGTACTTTATAAAGGTCAGGATTTATGTCTGGTACATTTGCATCTTCTTCTACAACTGTGCTGTATACGTTCTCGCCTATTATTCTGAATGCCTTTAAGGGATTTTTTATTAATTCTACAGGCATTATTCTCCTCCTCCTATAATATTACTTCACTCTATTTATATGAGACAGAAGTAGAAGAATATGCTAAAAAAATAATATACCCACGTCATAAGATGTAGGCGATTCTATTGGATAATATTTTAAGTATTTTTTACTAATTTGTAGGCAATTTGCAGATTTTCTTGCATAAATAATATTATAAAATAAGAAGAGCGAACGTAGAGGGGACTAAGCAGTGTGTGAATACTGCTTAGTCCCCTCCTCTACATGAGCCCTTCTTAAATCTCGCGGCTAATTCTTTCTTATTCCTTTTTCGTTCCCAGGTATGCTTCTCGAATACTAGGATCTTGGGCTATTTCCTTCGCATTCCCTTGCATGATTATTTTGCCTTGCTCTAGTACATATGCCCTGTCGGCTACGGCCAATGCTTTGTATGCATTTTGTTCAACTAGGAGTATGGTTTTTCCCATACTTCTTATATCGGCTATTATTTCAAATACTGTCTGCACTAATAGTGGTGCAAGTCCCAAGGATGGCTCATCTAAAAGCATGATCTCAGGATTGCTCATAAGACCTCTACCCATGGCAAGCATTTGCTGCTCTCCGCCGCTTAGTGTACCGGCTATCTGTTTTTCCCTTTCCTTTAACCTTGGGAAAAGAACATATACCTTTTCTAAATCATCGTTGATTCCTATTTTATCATTTCTTAAATATGCACCAAGCATTAGATTGTCTTTTACTGTAAGGTTTGCAAATACCAATCTTCCTTCTGGCACATGGCATATGCCTAATTTAACTATTTTTGATGGATTATGCCTAAACTTAGGGCCTAGCTTTTGATCTTTATAGGTTATTTCACCCTGTTTATACTTTAAAAAACCAGATATAGAATTTAGCAGAGTTGATTTCCCTGCTCCGTTTGATCCTATAATAGTCAGTATCTCACCTTTATTTATATCTAAAGATACTCCTTTTAGAGCATGTATACCGCCATAATATACGTGAAGATTATCTACTTTCAGCATACTTTACTCCTCCACTCCTAAATAAGCTTCTATAACTTTAGTATTGTTCTGAATCTCTGAAGGGGTACCTTCAGCTAGCTTGCATCCAAAACTCAATACCATTATCTTCTCACATATACCCATTACAAGATCCATATGATGGTCTATAATCAATACTGATAAGTTAAATTTTTGCCTTACATCAACTATCAAATGCATGAGCTGATCTGTCTCATCAGGGTTCATTCCCGCAGCAGGCTCATCTAAAAGCAAAAGCTTTGGATTTAATGCCAATGCTCTGGCTATTTCTAACCTTCTTTGAATTCCATAGGGCAAATTATTTGCTACCAGCTCTCGCCTATCTTTCAAACCCATTATTTCCATTAACCCTTCAGCTTGTTCCTTTAACTCTTTTTCTTCTTTTTTGCATCGAGGTAGTCTCAAAACTGCGTCTAACACATTATACTTTGCATTGTAATGGCATGCAGTCAGAATATTTTCGTAAACTGTCAGTTTTTTAAAAAGCCTTATATTTTGAAAGGTTCTTGTTATCCCTGATTCTGCTATGATGTAGGGTTCCTTGTTTGTTATGTCCTTGCCATTAAACAGGATATTTCCTCGGGTTACTTTATAAACGCCTGTTATCAGGTTGAATATGGTAGTTTTTCCCGCTCCGTTTGGCCCTATGAGTCCTGTTATTTTGCCTTCAGGCACAGTGAAGTCAACATTTCCTACAGCTGTCAAACCGCCAAAGCATTTAGTAGCCCCTTTTAATTCAAGTATTTCCATATCATTTACCCCCTTGGGTAGTCATATTTTTCTTACTTCGTACCCTTAAGAAAAGTTTTTTCATGCTGGCGGGTGTGAATTCATAACCACCCATAAGCCCTTCTGGTCTGGATATCATGATTACGATAACAGCTAATCCATATGCAACAAGTCTCCAACTAGAGAATGTTCTCAAAACTTCAGGTAGGGCTGTAAGTACCAGCGCACCCAAAACGCTTCCAGATATGGAGCCTAATCCGCCAAATATAACGATGATTGTAAGTTCTGTTGATTTAATCAAGCTGAACATTTTTGGTTGCAAAAAAGTCATGTAGTGAGCCATAAGGCCCCCTGCGACTCCTGCATATGCTGCGCTGATTATAAGAGACATCAGCTTATATTTAAATACATTTATCCCTACTATTTGAGAAGCTAGTTCTTCTTCTCTTACTGCGATCATGTTTCTTCCATGTCTTGAACGTATGAGGTTTGCAAGTATTATAATTCCTACTACATTTACTAATATAACATTTGTAAGGGTAGTATAACTAGGTATTCCAGGCCACCCTCTTGCTCCACCGAAATACTGCACGTTGTCTAGTATAAGCCTTGTAGCTTCTCCAAATCCAAGTGTAGCGATACAAAAATAATCGCCTTTCAAATTCAGCGTCAATTTACCTATCAATGCGCTGACTATTGCAGCTGCCAATCCACCCACTAAAAGAGCTGGTATGAAAGGCCAATGAAACTTTATTGTCATCGTGGCTGCAGCATAGCCTCCTATAGCCATAAAACCCGCATGTCCGAAGGAGAATAGACCAGTAAAACCAGTTAAAAGGGACAGTCCTAAAACCGCCATAAGATTTATTCCTGCTAAAATTAAAATACCTTGTATATAAGTATCCATACTCTACCTCCTTCTATGCCTTATCTTCAGTAGCTTTGCCCATAAGTCCTGAAGGTCTTACTACCAAAACTCCGATTAATAATACGAATGCTATCAAATCTCTATATTGTGAAGATATATAGCCTGATGTAAAAGTCTCAATCATTCCTAGGAGTATAGAGCCAATTACTGCTCCAGGCAGACTTCCTAAGCCTCCGAATACAGCGGCAATGAAGGATTTAGTTGTTATGACGCCTATCTGAGGGTATACTGTATATTTCATTCCAAAAAGAACTCCTGCAACACCTGCAAATAGTCCTCCCAGTGCAAAGACAATGATTATAATATGATCCGTGTTGATTCCCATTAAAGCACTGGCTTTAATGTTGTAGGATGTAGCTTGGATTGCTTTACCAACTTTTGTATAATCAATAAAATATACTAAAAGTGCAAGGCATACTGCCGAAACAATAAACATCAACGTATCAATACGTCCAATGGTCAAAACCCCTATTTGAAATGGTTCTTTTGCAAAAATCTGCGGATATGTTCTAAAGGTTGGACCTATGGCAGGTATTGCAATGACTAGATTTTCCAAAAATATAGAAGCGCCCATTGCACATATTATAAAGTATAAAAAAGGTGCTTTTCTTTCTCTCAGTGGTTTGTATGCAGCCCTCTCTATGAGTACTGCAAGCAACGCTGTGCAAAGTGCTGAGCTTATAAATGCTACTGGAAAAGAAAAATGAAATAGTGTTAAAAAGAAGAATCCAAAATATGCACCAAACATGATTACTCCGCCATGTGCAAAATTACTAAAATTCATAATACTGTATACTAGTGAATAACCAACAGCCATTAAAGCATATACGCTTCCAATAGACAAGCCGTTAATTAGCTGCTGCAGGAATTGAACCATACGCTGCTCCTCCTTATAGTAGAGCGACACCGTTCCCGGTGTCGCACTTTTTTGATCTTTGTTGAACGAGTCTTTATAATGTCTTATTAGGATTTATCTTGGCGAATATTTTTGTTGGAATACATATTTGCCATCAACTATTTTAAGTATTGCTGCTTCTTTTCCTTCTGGATTATGTGTATCCTTACCTATTTTTATTGTTCCTGTTATACCTTTTATATCAGAAGTTTCTAATGCTTTTGCTATTTTCTCTGAATCCGCTACTCCAGCTCTTGTTATTGCATCAACTAACATAAGCACCGCATCATGACCTAAGAATCCATTTAATTCTAATTCTTTGTTGTATTTTGCTTTATATCTTGTTTTTAAGTCCTGTACGTCTGGGTCATCAAAATCAAGATGATTAACAAAATATGAACCGTTTACTGCATCTTTTGCCATAGTTAAAAGTTGATCTGATGGCCAGCCGTCTCCACCCATAAGTGTTGCTGTTATTCCAAGCTCTCTAGCTTGATTTGAACTAAGTGCTACTTCTTTAAAGAAGTAAGGCATAAAAATAACATCAGGGCTTGCTGCTTTTATTTTGCTCAATTGTGGTCTAAAGTCCACATCTCCGCCTTTAAAGCCTTCTTTCGCTACTATTTTTCCACCTTTTTCAGTGAAAGTTTTTTCGAAAAATTCTGCTAATCCTTGTGAATAGTCATCAGCTACGTCATAAAGAATAGCCGCATTTTGTAATTTTAATACATCTACTGCATATCCTGCTGCAACTGCGCCTTGATATGGATCTATAAAGCATACTCTGAAGTTATATGGCTTTACTTTGCCATCAAGTACTGTTACTTTTGGATTTGTAGCAACTGTAGCAATATCTGCAACCTTTGCTGCTTCAAGTGTTGAAGCTATTGAAATTGCGCTTCCACTAGCATTTGGTCCAAGGATCGCTACGACCTTGTCTTGTGCAGTTAATCTCTTAGCCACGTTTACTGATTCTTGAGGGTCACCTTTTGTGTCATAGCCTATTGCTTCAAGTTTTTTTCCTAATACGCCACCTTTAGCATTGATTTCTTCAAACAACATCTGAATAGTATTAAATTCGCACTGTCCCCATACAGCTTGATCACCTGTAAGTGAACCCATCCAACCTACCTTTATTGTTTCATCTGCTGGAGCTGTTGGAGCTGCTGGTTTTGCGCATCCTGTCATGCCCATAGTAATAATCATTATGCATATTAATAGTATTGCTGTGATTTTTTTTGACATTTGTCTTCCCCCTTAAATTTAATATAGATTGTCTTAAATATACGATTAGTGATACAAAAAAATACATAATTAATCAGAAATAATCAAAATATTATAAATATTTAGAAAAACTTTAAGATTTATCGCATAAGAGCAATAGCCCTTCAAAGAATTTATTAATATTTATTTTACCGCCTACTGGTCTTTTGCCTCGTATGAGATCCATTTCAGCTTTTACGCTTTCAAAATCAAACAATGTACTTGAATAGCTCTGAAAGCTTTCATTATAATAGTCCTCTAGCCCAGCATGGGCAAGGTTGGTTAGGCCATCTTTTATAGATCTTCTTATCCTTTGTTTGATTGTATTTGCACTGTCGGGGAAATAATTACATATTTCGTTTATATTGCAATCTTCATAGTTTTTCCCTGTTTCTAACAAGTATTCGCAAACTTTTATAATATCACCAGTGCCTTTTTCTCCCAACATTCCTAGCTTGCTGAGTATATGCTTTATTTGTCTTGCATCATTATTTCCGCTTTCCTTTTGCGCCCCTATATCTTTAAATATTTTGCGTATGTCTCCCAGCATATTCTCAAGTCTTATTTTTTCAGCCACTTTGTTCACTACTTTTTCCACTTCTATTATATTGATAGGTTTGCTTATAAAGAATTCAATGCCTGATTTATATGAATTCGCAATGATCTCATGATCCGAAACTTGGGATATCATTATAAAGTTTATCCTTGGCTTTATTGACTTTACTTCTTTCACTAATGCATTTCCATCCAGCTTTGGCATTAGAAGATCCACCAATACGATGTCAGGGCTTGAAGATAGTATCTCTTTCATTGCAGAGTCTCCGTCATTTGAAGAACCTATTACTTCTCCGAAATCGTTTTCTTCTATGATATTCGCCAATATTTTTACAATATTTATATCATCGTCTACAATATAATACCTCAAGTGACTTCCCCTCCTAATGCTTCATTTGGAATGACAATTTTGAAAGTCGTACCTTTTTCTTGTTCAGACTTAACGCTTATTTCACCTTTGAATGTAGTCTCCACAAGACCACGAACCAATGACAGGCCAATACCCCTACATATGCTTCCAGTTTCTTCGTCAAACTTGGTTGAAAATCCAGGATTAAAAATGAACGCCAGATTGCTTTCCTTAATTCCGCTTCCATTGTCCCATATTGTAAATACGGTTTCTTTATCATTGCTATATATATATAGCTTCAAAAGTCCTTTTTTCCGTTTTTCGATTGCCTCTATGCTGTTATTAATTAAGTTTCTAAGAATAGACATCAAATAAAAATGTTCTTGAACATAGAAGTTTGCTTTAATATAGAAGTCAAGAGAGATATTAAGTGCGTTCTTTCTGATAAATTCTTTTGTATCTAGTTCCAGTATATCTGTGATGTCTTTTATGCTCATGTTGCCAGTATATTGCTTATCCTCAGATATATCCTCTAGTCCTTTTATTACTCGAATATAATCTTTTTTGATTTCATGAACATCCTTGGCAATGTCTAGTGCCAATCCTCTTAGCTCATCTTCGTAGCCTTTATCAGTTATGATCTGATAGGCTGTATAGGATTTTTTCATTACATCTTCAATTTCTATGATATTTTTGTTCATAAAGTATATTTCACTTTTAAAGGTGGATGTAATAAGCATCAGGCTTCTGTATCTTGCCTCATGCTCATCCTTTATAAGAAAGGATTTATACCTTTTCATAGAAATTACTATAACCATTACGATGAGCGTTCTCACTGCTGCTACTACTAAAAGTGTTTTTATTATTGTAATATCCATTCCAACAATTCGTGTTCTTACGCTCATCTCTACCATATTGGATAAAAAATCACACAAGAATACCGTCGTGACGAACTTTGTTACATCTTTTTTCTCGCTTTTTTGATAGATTAATGTAAAGAATATACCGTAAGCAAAATAAAAAACCACATCTGGTGACACCATGATCAACGTCAACATCAAGTCGCCATTTGAAAGATATACAACTACGCCACGAAAAAGTGGTGATATTACTGCTGTGGCAACTGCGGCAATAAGTGGATTTAAGTCAGTGTATATATATAGGAAGGTTGGAAATAAGATGACTGCTAGTGTAATGATAAAACCTTGGGTTAAATAGTTGATATTAAAGAGCGATCCAAGTGCCACGCAAAAGGCAATCAGCAAAGTATGCTTCAACTTATTCATGAACTTCTCCTTGAAAATGTACTGTTAATAAAAGTATAGGACAAACTGTGTTTTATGTCCACAAAATTCTACGAATTTAAAAAGTCCCAACATCATTAAAATGTTGGGACTTTAGTGGGACAGGCATCGCGTCTTTTTTGGTTATAATTTCCAAAGCAGTCGCGAGCCTATCCCAATTCATGTTTATGCGAATGTAATGACTGTTCCTGCTGTTCCTTCTAAAGCATCTACTGCCTTATAAAGGGATGTAATGATTGCTATTTTGTCTGGATTGTTTCTTACAAATTTCACTGCAGCCTGTACCTTTGGTAGCATACTTCCTGGTGCGAAGTGTCCTTCTTCTATAAGTTGTGCTGCTTGCGCTACCGTCATATGACTTAAATCTTGTTGATTTGGCTTTTTGAAGTTTATTGATATCTTTTCAACTTCTGTCAAAATCATCAGTATATCAGCACCTACATCTTCTGCAAGTCTTTCTGCAGCTAAATCTTTATCTATTACGGCTGCTACACCTTCTAATGTTCCGTCTTGATTCTCTATTACTGGGATTCCTCCGCCGCCTACTGTGATTACGATTGTTGAATCCCAAAGCAGCTTAACTGAATTTAGTTCTACTATTTTTCTTGGCATTGGGGATGGCACTACTCTTCTCCAGCCTCTTCCTGCATCCTCTTTCATTATGAAGCCTTTTTCTTCTGCAATCTTTTTCGCTTGCTCTTCTGTATAAAAAGGTCCTATTGGCTTTGATGGATTTTTAAAAGCAGCATCATCTTTTTCTACTACTACTTGTGTAACGAGTGATACTACTGGTGTATTTTTATTTCTCTTATTTAGCGCATATTTTAGTCCTTGTTGTATGTGATAACCGATATATCCTTGGCTCATTGCTCCACATACGTCAAAGGGCATTGCTGGTGTTACTTCTTTTGCAGCTTCTGATGATAATAGTATTCTTCCAACTTGTGGGCCATTTCCGTGGGCTATGGCTATTTCATATCCTCTGCAGCTTATCTCAGCAATATAGTCTGCTGTTCTTCTCACAACTTCTAATTGAGACTCGGCTGTTGGTGGTAAGCTTTTATCTTCAAGTGCATTTCCACCTAAAGCTATAACGACTTTTTTTGCATTGCTCAAACCCTTCATCCTCCATAGATCAATTTTATTTTTGTAGGGGAGCACGCCTCTGTCCTCCCGCCTTCGAAGCACGGGAGGACACAGTGGTCCTCCCCTACGGTTCATTATTGGTGTTTCATTATTGGTGTATAGTTTTTATAGGGTTGCCACCATTATGGCTTTTATTGTGTGCATTCTATTTTCTGCTTCGTCGAATACTACTGAATGTCTACTTCTGAACACTTCGTCTGTTACTTCTCTTATATCTATGTCTTTGTCCATCCACTCTTTTGCCATTTTTGTTTCAAAGTTATGGAATGCTGGTAGACAATGCATGAATATTACATCACTATTACCAGTTTTATTTAATAATTCCATGGTCACTTTATATGGTGTAAGTAGTTTAACTCTATCAGGTATTAGGGCTTCTTCTCCCATTGATGCCCATACGTCTGTATATATTACATCTGCATCTTTAACTGACTCTGGCTCTGAGGAGAATTCTATCTTTGCACCTGTTTCTTTTGCTAGTTCTTGTACTTTTGCCATTATTTCATTGCTTGGTGCTAATTCTTGTGGTCCAAATGCTACAAAGTGCATGCCCATTTTTGCACAACCATACATCCATGCGTATGCCATGTTGTTTCTTGTATCTCCTGCAAATACTACTTTTACTTTATTAAGTGGTTTTGCAACGTGCTCTTCTATTGTTAGCAGATCTGCTAATATTTGTGTTGGATGGTCTACGTCAGTAAGTCCGTTCCATACTGGCACACCTGAGTACTTTGCTAAGTCTTCTACCACTTCTTGCTTATAGCCTCTGTACTCGATTCCGTCATAATATCTGCCAAGTACTTTTGCTGTATCTTCTAGTGATTCTTTCTTACCCATTTGTGAACTGTTTTGGTCAAGATATGTAACGTGAGCGCCTTCTTCTAATGCACCTACTTCGAAAGCACATCTAGTTCTTGTTGATGCTTTTTCAAATAAAAGTACGATGTTTTTGCCTTTTAGTACATAGTTGGATACACCTGCTCTTTTCTTTGATTTTAAGTCATGTGATAAGTCAAGCATGTATCTGATCTCACTTGGTGTAAAATCCATCAATGTCAAAAAACTTCTTCCCTTTAGATTAACTGCCATATTTTGTTATTCTCCTTTTTAATTCAATTTTAACTTTATATTATAAGTAGGTATTCAAAAAACTACAAGTTCTTACATTTAGATTCAAAAAAATATTTATGTTTAATTTTGTGGAGCGCTGGAGATGCGGAACGGTCATGGACCGTTCCCTACAGGCTTTCTCTCACAAGGGGCATACTCATACATCTTGGGCCGCCTCTGCCTCTTACTAGCTCTGAGCCGTTTATTTCTACTACTTCTATGCCGTTTTGGCGGAGCACTTCATTTGATGCTTCATTTCTTCCATATGTAACAACTACACCTGGGGCTATTGCTAGGGTATTTGTGCTGTCATTCCATTGTTCTCTTGCTGCAGTAACCATATCTCCACCGCCACTTTGTATCAGACTTACGGTCGGCAGCTTTAGTGCAACTTTAAGACTATCAATTAGTTCTCCTTGAAGTGATACATTCACACCATTATTCTTTGATCTAGTTAATTTATATACCGTAACTTTATCTTGAATTCCAGGATAAATTGTAAATTTATCTCTATCAACCATAGTGAACACAGTATCAAGATGCATAAAAGCGCGAAGTGCGGGAATCTGTACAACTAATACCTCTTTTAGATTTTCGTTGCCTGCAAAAAGATTTCTTGCAAGAATCTCTATGGCTTGTGAGGATGTTCTTTCGCTACAGCCTATTGCGACGACTTCTTTACTTAACACAAGTATATCTCCACCTTCTATGCTGTGTGGAATCGTATGATTGTACCAAAGTGGCGCGCTTTCTTTCTTAAAAAGCGGATTGAAATCATATATGTACTTTATTAACATTGGTTCTCTTCTTCTAGCTTCAGTATTCATAGAGTTTATGCATATACCACTTCCTACGACTGCGGCTGGATCCCTCATGAAATAGAGGTTAGGAATGGGATTAATATGCAGTGGGTAATCCTTATTTACATAATCAGATAAGCTGTAGTCTCTTTCTACTTGGGGGACATCTTTCTTTGGAAGTCCTGCTATAGCTACTTCAGTCAATTCTTTAGCTGATTTATCAAGCAAATAATTATAAATTATATCGTAAAGTTCAGCATTTACTATTCTACTACTGATCAAAAGATCATTGATAAAATTCTTTTTTATATCTTTATTTTCTAGTACTTCTGAGAGCAAATCTTCTACATAAAAAACATCAGATCCTCTTTGTCTGAGCACATCAGCAAACTCATCATGTTCAGTTTTCATAGCCTTAAGCCATGGTATGTCATCAAACAGTAATTCTCTTAAATATTCTGGTGTAAGCCTTTCTAATTCTTTTCCTGGCTTATGAAGCAATACTGCTTGGAGTTTTCCAATTTCTGATCCAACATTTAGAAAAAACTCTCTATTTTCACCGCCCATTATAAAAGCTCCTTTCTTTACTATATATTAACAATAAAAGTATATAATGAATAAACGCACTATACAAGTGGTTAGAATCTATACAAAATGTATCACTTACTAATTTTACCTTCTATACTGTATATTAATTCATGGAAATTTCTATATTCAAAATAGTTCTGCACATTTTTATGTTTTTTATACATAAAATGCATAAAAAATTATATTATAAAATAATTTTTTTATGCTGTAATTTAGCGAATTTTAGTCAAAAAAAATTTAAAGCTCTATGACGAGCTTTAAACACATTCTATTAGTACATTATTTTTGCATATGAAAAGTTCTATAGATTTCGTTAAAATATCGGAGTAGCTGTAAGTAACTGTTCTTCCTGCATCTTCTGCCACTTCTCCATCAATTCTAACTACGAAAATACTTGGATAAGTTCGCTCTATTACACCTTCTTTAATACTGATTCTCTTGCGGCCTTTATTTGCTTTAAGTACAACACGTTCCCCTACATAGCTGTCTATGTTACTTTTGATCAGGGATAGGGTATTTTTTGATGTCATAAGAAATTCACCTTCCTTCACAACATCTTTATTTTATCACATCTTATATAGTATGTCAAACAAATTAAAAATTATATCAGTATTCTTTTTATTCGTCAACTATTTTTTTCGTCATTTTTCAACATCTTTTTCATGTTTTCTCTATTAAATTGACCTACAGTTCTATTTTCATCCTATTTTAACGTTATGTAAAGTTAAAAGTATTTTTTGAACTATATGTTTTGTGTTACAATAGTTGTGTAATATTTAACACCAACTCGTTCTTTTAATAAGGAGGAAAAAATATGTTTGATAAAATTGTTGAATGTGTGCCTAATTTTAGTGAAGGTCGAGATCTTGAAGTAATACAAAAAATCATCGCTCCTTTTATAAAAACTGAAGGTGCAAAGCTTCTCGATTATATGCCAGACAAAGATCATAACAGAGTTGTTGTGACTGTCATAGGTGAACCTAAAGCTGTAGCTCAAGCGCTTATTGAAGCAGCTGGAATAGCTATAGAGAATATTGATATGACGAAGCATAAAGGCGGCCATCCAAGAATGGGCGCAATGGATGTTGTTCCTTTCATTCCTATTAAGAATATGACAATGGATGAAGCTGTAGCACTTTCTAAAGAAGTTGCTGAAGAACTCTCGAAGCTTTATGATTTGCCAACCTATCTTTATGAAAAAGCCGCAGCATCACCTGCCAGAGAAAATCTAGCAAATATAAGAAAAGGTGAATTCGAAGGCTTTAAAGAGAAAATAAAAGAACCTTTATGGAAACCAGACTTTGGCCCATCAGAGATTCATCCAACAGCTGGTGCAACTGTAGTAGGTGCTAGAATGCCTCTAGTTGCATTTAATATCAATTTAAACACAAATAATATAGAAATCGCTAATCATATTTCAAAATGCATAAGGCATATCTCTGGAGGCTTTAGATTCGTTAAAGCTATGGGTGTAGAACTTACGGAAAAAGGTATTGTTCAAGTATCAATCAATATGACGGACTACTCTAAATCTGCCTTATACAGAATTTTTGAAACAGTAAAATTTGAGGCAGCGAGATATGGCGTACAAATAGTTGGAAGTGAGATAATCGGTTTAACTCCTATGGAAGCTTTGGTAGACACTGCTAAATATTATTTAAAGTTAAATGAATTTAAAATGGATCAGGTTCTAGAGTATAGATTGTTAGAATAGAATAAAACTTCAGATTTCACTAAAATTTATAAATATTTTGTATTTTCCTGCTTACGAAAGTTTTTTCGAACAAGCAGGACTTTTTTTGTCTTTATTATAATATATATCCAACAAACACATTTTAAGGAGGGTATTTATGAAAAAAAATCTAGTTTGGTTATTAATCCTTGTTTTCACCATTGGTTGTATGCCAATTAGTATCTTTGCGGATGGGCAAATAGCAGATAGCGTGTATCTAAATGGAAATATTTACACATTAAATGAAAAGGCTCCAAAAGCTACAGCTTTAGCAATCAAAGGTCAAAAACTAATATTTGTTGGACATGACAAAGATGTAAAAGCATACATAGGTAAGGACACAAAGGTTATAGACTTGGGTGGAAAAACTGTTACGCCAGGTTTGATAGAAGGTCACATGCATTACCCAGGATTAGGCCAAAGTCTTCTATTGCTTGATGCATTCTGGAAACCAAAAGCAGATATTTTAGCCGCTGTAAAAGCAGAGGCTGATAGATTGCCAGATGGAGAATGGATACTTGGTCGTGGTTGGAACCAAGAAGTATGGCCAGGTGCACAATTCCCAACAAAAGAAGATTTAGATGCAGTTGCTCCAAATAATCCTGTTTCCCTAGAACGTACATGCGGTCATGCCATTTGGGTAAACTCCCTTGCCCTTAAACTTGGTGGAATAACAAAAGATATGGCTAATCCTCAAGGCGGAGAAATTCTGAGAGACAAAGGTGGAAATGCTACAGGCATTCTTACTGATACTGCAGGTAGCATAATAGAGAAGAATATTCCTACATTTAATGAAGCAAGAAAGAAAGAAGCTCTGATAAAAGCCCAAGCAGAGTTGTTCTCCTATGGAATAACAACTTCCATGGACGCTGGCTCAGGTATAGAAGATATAAAAAACATGAAAGATTTATACCAATCAGGAGATTTGAAAATTAGACTTTACACCATGGCATCCTCAGGAGAAACTGCTCAAGCATTTTATAAAACTGGTCCTGAAGTAGGACTTTTTAATGACAGACTAACTATAAATTGCATCAAATTTTATGCAGATGGTTCCCTAGGTGCAAGAAGTGCATGGATGCTTAAAGAATATAGTGACAGAGCAGGCCATGTAGGAAACGGCAGAAATTCAAATGACATATTTTATGATATGGTTAAAGAAGCAAGAGCACATGGCTTCCAAGTAGCTACTCATGCTATAGGTGATGCTGCTGTAAACCAATGTGTTAACACTTATGAAAAAGTTTTAAAAGAAAATCCTTTAGCCGATCACAGATATAGAATAGAACATTTTCAAGTTGCTACTTTAGAAGATATTCAAAGAATAGCAGACATCGGTATAATTCCTGCTATGCAATCTGTTCATGCTACTTCGGATAAGAATATGGCTGAAGACAGAGTTGGCTCCGAGAGGATAAAAGGTGCTTATGCATGGAGAAAGGTAATCAATGCCGGCTCTATTATTCCTAACGGCTCAGACGCACCTGTTGAGCTTGTAAATCCTTATCACGGCTTATATGCAGCAGTTACAAGAATGGACAGAGACGGTGTTCCAGTTGGTGGCTGGTATCCAGAAGAGTGCATGACTAGAGAAGAAGCGCTAAAATCCTTTACCATTTGGGCTGCATACGGACAATTCCAAGATAAATCAAGGGGTTCATTGGAAGTTGGAAAATTGGCTGACTTCACAGTACTTGACAGGGATGTTATGACATGTCCTGCAAGCGATATAAAAGATACTAATGCTTTAATTACAGTTGTCGGTGGAGAAACAGTCTATACAAAAGCTATTTCAAAAAACTTGACTGTAATGGCAAAAGGCGTAGAAACAAAAATAGCAACAACTACTATTGGCAATGAACTTTATGTTCCAATAATAGAAACTGCAAAAGCTTTAGGCCTTAAATATTCTGCTAATTTAAATACTATAAGCATAACAAAGGACTTCAATCCTATAATCTTAGCAATAGACAGCAAAAACATCAATAAAAATGGTGTTGAATATAAAGCCGCAAATGCAGTTAAATCCGTAAAAGGGATAACTTACATGCCTGTCAGTTATCTCAGGGATTATTTTGGATATCATGTTATGACTTATACAGGCAGCAATATTCTGTCAATAAACTTTTAAATCATATTAATCAAAACTACCCAGGCTGCAGCGCAGTCTGGGTAGTTTTATTTTTCATAATACTTTGATATAGCCTTATATATTGTCACTGCGGCGCGGGTTCTGAAATCTTCATCTGCTAACAGCTTTTCATCCCTAGCATCTGTTATATATAAAAGTTGAAGTATGATTGAGGTGGATTTTACTTCTCTTAGTAAAAAATAATCTCCGATTCTTACACCTCTATTTTTTGTTCCCAGCTCAGTAGATATTTCATTTATAATTCGTTTCGATAACTCTTCTCCGCAGTCATCATCTCTGTAGTGATATATTTCCGTTCCCGACGCAGAACCATGGCTCAAGCCGTTTTGTTGTATGGAAAGAAAAAAATTTGGTCTTGCTTCATTTGAAATATTTGCTCTTTCCGCCATGGTTAGTGATCGGTCATCCTCTCTAGTCAAAACAACTGATGCTCCATCCTTTTCAAGGAGATTTTTCAATTTTAAAGTGATATCCAGATTGACATCCTTTTCTCTAAGTCCTGTTGGCCCCATATTGTCTTTACTTTCATACCCACCAAAAGCTGCATCCAGGACCATCTTTTTTCCCTTTAAGGGTTTTCCCTCCTCTGGAAACTCCATAGCTTCTATTTGGACACCTGTATAATAATATTTCAAAATATCATCATAGCTCTTTCCAAGCTTCGCCATTTCATTTGCTCCACATTGACAAAGTCCTAGCCCATGGCCCGTGCCAATACTTTTAATCAAAAATTTAACTGGCGCATAGTGAAATCTTGTTGAATTAAGATCAAGGATATTCATGAGTTCATATCCTTTAAAGGTTTTTGAGCCCACCTTCAATGATTTAACCCTGTTTTGATCATCCACTTCTATATCTTCGAATATTCCTTTTATTGTACTACAAAGATCATCTGATTTTGCTATCTTTGTATTCAAAAGCTTTTCAAGCTGCTCTATGGTGTATACCTTATCTTCTGCATTGTCAGGTATTTCCTGGCAATAAGCGCAAAGAACCTTTCTTATATAGGTTATCCTGCTCCCTATTACATTTTCCGAGTTTTCTGTGGCGCCTCCACATCTATAGTGAAAATAGGGTTTTATAGCTCTGCCTTCAAACAATATGATTTTGTTTTTTGTTTCTTCCACTGCCTGTGTCACTTCTTTAGGTATTATAACATCGCTGAATCCATATTCTAGGCAATGGCCAGGCATTGTGCATAAATTGCAATCTTTATGATTATCACAGCCCTTCCCTCCATATATATCAAGGCGCCTTGCCACGTCAGTTCTTGCCATAATTGCAAAGGCTTTTATTGTTTCAGGAAGAAAATCACTTCTCACATTAAAAGCTGTAATACGAGCAACAAGTTCATCGATTTCAACGGATCGCTTTTGGTCTTTTTCAGTATCATATATATATATAAACAAAATGATCTCCTCCTAATATCCAAGCCTTCAAAAAATATTTGAAATTACTTGATATATATTATGTAAATATAGACAGCTTGGTGAACTGATTAAAAACAAAATGAAATATTATTTTCTAAAGTTATAATTATAATAATATTTAGATTAATCAGTTACTAACAGAATCCCTAGCTGTTTCTTTTAGATATTTAGCACATTGTGGCGGTTATCCAACGAACATTGTGGACAAACTGGAAAAATCGGTGGAATGAAGCTAACATCTTATCCACATTGATAACTTCTATTTCAACATCTTATACACATCTTATGCACATTTTGTGGATAAGTTGACGTAATGCGGAGATAAATTGTTTATATTTCCCTTTAAAGCTCCTTAACTGTTAATAACTCTTGAATTTTTATGAAAAAATTGTCTACATAACATGAATATTTTTTTAAAATATGGTAAGATAATAAATGCGAAATAATAATCACTAAATTTGGATATTCCTTGCATGGAGGTTTTTATGAAAAAATTTATATATATCCTTTTGTCTATTACCATTATTTTTTCTTTTGTAGGTTGTAGCAAGGTTGCTCCTTCGGAGGTTGCTTATGATATTCCTCAAGGTAGGGAGATACAGGAAGTTCTCGATCAAATGGCCGCTGCTATGGTAGCTAAGGATATTGATGCATACGCCCATTTGATCACTTCTTCTTGTCCCCAAAGAATTTTAAATATAAAAAGGCTAAGGGAATCATTTATAAAAACCCCTTTTAGCAAATATACCTATACTATCAAAAAATTAAACCTCGTTGGAGATGGCATTTCCTGTACCGCGGAAATGAAAGCTGAAGGTGCTTCTCAAGAAGCTTCTGGAAAATCTTCTTTTATGGATTCTAAAGAGTATTTTTTTATTAAAGAAAATGATGTATGGAAGTTGGCTGACTTTAATTATCATCCTATTATGAACCCTTCCATAGTAGTAGCAAGGGAAAGCATCGCATATGATTCCGCTTCAGAGCTGGCCAAATCTCTAAACTCAAAGCTCTATACGGATATAAATCATGTTCAACTATATGGCGATGTGATAATGGTTGGTGAGCCCTATGAAAACGCTTCTATCATAGATTTAGAGCTTGAGGACCATACAACACTTCGAGTGACTGATGAATATCCTGGAGAAGGCAAGGGTGTTGTTCAAGTGCTTACTGGAATTCATGACTATAGATATGTTATAACCATTCAAGGAAGCAATTCAAGCACCACAATCATGGCAGTAGATTTCATGAGTCAGTATATGAAAGAAAATCAGTTTATTCGTCCTGGAGTTTATATCATAGAAAATAGTGAATTGCGTGCTGCGAAGCCACTTGAAGTTTCTGTACTTTCAAGCTATGACCTAAAGAAAGCCGAAGTTAGGATGGCACAGGTACAAAAAACTATAGAAGCAAATATTCAATTTATACAAGATGAGCTCATAAGTCAAAGGGATCCACTCGTCAATCATCAAAAAAATGTGGATAATCCTTTTATGGATGATTACTACACGGCTTTTACTAGCTATGATCAAAATATGTCTCTCCCTCAGGGCAGCAGTATGGGTCTCATAGCTGCCAATTCTACTGACACGGATTTATGCAAAGCAGCTTTTGAATTGCCAATAGGAGGCAGTGAAGGGGCTATGTATGCTTTTTCAGATTATGCTGTCAAAAACATGATTCATATAGCTCCCGCTAGTTATGCCACCACGCTACTTCGTCTTTCAGGCTTTAGTGAGGATCAAGTGTTTAATTCAGTGACTACGGATCACGTTATAAACTTTTTTAATATTGGCACTGGTTATCTAGTAGAACCTTCTGCAGGTGAAGACACGTCAGTGAAAAGGAGCTATGATGCACAGGAGATCATCAGCCTGGAAAATGATAGCCAATTTGTAAACTATAAAACCTTTACTTCAAATATGACAAAAGACCATATATCAAGCTATGCTGGCATGTTGAATTCCCTTTATGAAAGCAATAGGGATTTAACTGAAAGTCGTATAAAAAGAAATGAATTTAAAGAAGATGAAAGCATTCAATCTCAGCCATTTACATACAATACTGATTTTGTTTTTTCCATGCTGAAGACCAGCACTTTGGAGGATAATTCTCTGCCTATGTACTCATCACTTTTTGAAGCCAAGGAACAGTTAAGGGCAGTTATGGGAGAATTTTTATCTATGAAATCTACTGAGTTTTTATATAATAGATCTTCAAAATATCCTGGTAGTCAATATGATTATGGTAGATATGCTGCTGGCTTTATAAACGTGGAGAACCCACATGTATATGCCCAAGCTGCAGAAAAATCAAAGCTTATTGAAAAAGCTGGTAATGACATAAAAATAAAAAGAATAGACTACGACTACAGATGGGATGAAATGGTAAGCTTCTTGAATACCATTGATACCGGGGATGAATCCCAGGGAAAATTTACACACCCAGATTTTTGTATTATAAATAAAAAAGGAAGTCTACGAGATAAAGCACTTCTTGCTTTCGGCTTATATTTAAATATATTTGGCAAGGGCGATAATGCTTATGTGGTTTTGGGAAGAGAAAGCGCATATTTGGCCTTTGAGAAAAATGGAGTATGGAGCTTTCTTGATTGCAAAGACAATAATTTGAAGGATTATCTTGATGATGATGTTTACATGGCTTTTAATATGAGCGAAGGGTACAACGAAGAGTTGGATTTGGGGGAAAAGCCGGAGTTCTTACAATAAGAACCAGGGAATACGAAAAGTCTCCCTTGGGTAGAGAGACTTAATTTAAACATTATTCTATTTTTTCTTCCTTAGAAGCTCTTGTTCTATTTTTATTAGCTTATTTCTATCTTTTTTTGACATATGGCCCACAGTTTTCTTTAATTTCTGATTTTTCTTTCTCAATTGAACAAAGTCTACTACTAAGATTACAAAACCTGCCATCATTATTAGGTTCCAATTTACATCAATACCTAGAAAATAGAAAAATGTAGCTGCTACAAAGAATATAATAGTTGCGTATTCAAATATTGAGTATCCTGACTGTAATTCTTTTAATATGTTTTTAAACTTTTCTCCCAAAACAATTCCTCCCCAGTTTATTTATATACTACTTCAACATATTGTGAAGTCATGGCAGATAGAACCCCAGTATAAGCGCATCTGAAAGACATGAGCTTTCCTACATAAATTTCTTCTGTACTATTTGTTACATCCAAAATCATGTGATCACTGCTGGCACCCAAAATCTCAACACCTTCTAGCAAAGGCGTTAATGCATCTACCCTCACATCTTGTTTTCCAATGGCTACAATAGCTCTTCTCATGATCCCTTTATCAATATACACAGGTGCTTGACCAAAAGCATCAAAGCCCATCTCTCCTATTGGCATAGAAGGTTTGTCTCTAAGCTCTACAACTTCTGCATTCAGAACAAAACAATCATTTTCAAAGCCTTCTAAAAATCTTCCATTGGTGCTATCTTCTCCAAACAATATGGCTTCCCCTATTCTCAGCTGATTAATATCTTGATGGAGTTTCCCTTGTTCCATAAGTGCCAAAGTACAAGTAGAACCACCGGATATTGTATGTAGAGAAAGTCCTAATTCATGGTTTATTTTATTTTTCAAATCAACAAGTATCATGGTATTTTCTACGGATGGTTTTATACTTCCATAGCACCCTACATTGGTACCTATTCCAATAAGCTCTACACCCTTTAATACGCTTATCTGCCTAGCCATAGGAAGCGCTTCTTCAGGCATGACACCTTCACGTAGATCACCTACATCAATCATCAGTATTATTTTATGGACTTTGTTTTGTTTCAATGCTTCTTCTGATACGGCTTTTATGACCTCCATCTGAGACTGAACACTGATATCTGCATAGGCTACAACTGATTGTACTTCACTAATCATAGGTATTCTAATGAGCAGATATTTCATATCTTTTGCCTCTTGTCCTAGCTCCATCTTTACTCTTTTGATATTTTTCATGCGAGAATCGGCAAAAAGCTTTATGCCCATTTGCTTAATAACCTCTATGATCTGAATCTCTGCACAAAAGCCTTTGGTGACAAATGCGATTTCAATACCATTCTTATCACATTGTTGTTTCAACTTTGCAGCATTTGCTTTTAATTTTTCTAAATTAATCTCTATAAACGGTGCGTTCATTGAAAACCCTCCTGCCTTAGTTTGTAAATTATATCCCTATTATATCATAATTTTCAAAAAATTAAATAAAGCATTGGGGACGGTTCTTTTTGCTTCCATCAGAAGCAAAAAGAACCGTCCCCAATGCTTTAGAGAGCAATAGCTATTAAACTCAATATATCTGAAGCTAAATATGCACAATGTTTAATATCGAATAATTTTAGGGATTTTTAACGTATTCTGCCTTGATTTCGAGTTTTTTTTATGCTAAAATTTAATAGTAGTATATATCCAGCCTATCTATTTCAAAATATGGAGGTGGTTAATGTGGATGCAGGGCCTGGGAATTTAAAAAACAATTCATTTGAATGCATTTGGCATTCACCAAATATTTTGAAAGAGGGTAATCATTATGATGGAAATTTACAAATCAATAGATGGCAACCTTGATACCCTGAACCACTTTGAAGAAGGTGTATGGGTTAACCTTGTCAATCCTTCAGAAGAAGAAATATTAAAAGCCAGCGAAGGCTTAGAGCTTGAAATCGACGCATTAAAAGCTGCACTGGATGAAGAGGAAACCTCAAGAATTGAGTATGAGGATGCATACACCCTCATAGTAGTAGACGTTCCTTTTGTAGATACAGACAGCACGCCTAGCGTTTATATGACCATACCACTTGGTATTATTTTAAATAACAAGAGCATCACAACTGTATGCTTGCGAGAAACCTCCGTAACAAGGGATTTTATTGACAATAAAGTGAAAACTTTTTTTACTTACAAAAAAAGTCGTTTTATCCTTCAAATACTTTTTAAAAACGCAACCAGATTCTTGCAATATCTGAAGCAGATAGATAAGCAAACCAATGTGATTGAAGCAGAATTGCATAAATCCATGAAAAACAAAGAATTGATACAGCTTTTGGCCCTAGAAAAAAGTCTTGTTTATTTTTCAACTTCACTGAAAGCCAATGAATCTGTTTTGGAAAAAATGCTCCGTGCAGAGTATATCAGACAATATCCAGAGGATCAGGATCTTTTGGAAGATGTCATCGTAGAAAATAAACAAGCTATGGAAATGGCTAAAATATATAGCAATATTTTGAGCGGAACCATGGGTGCATTTGCATCGGTTATCTCCAACAATGTGAACACAGTGATGAAGTTTCTAGCTTCCATAACCATTGTGCTCTCTATTCCAACCATGATCGCGAGTTTTTTCGGAATGAACGTGCCAATGCCAGTTATCATTTCACAAAGCCCATTTGCTCTCCCAATCATATTTGGCATATCCTTTGGAATTTGCGGCGTAGCAGCTATATTTATGGCAAAACGAAAAATGTTTTAGGCTTAAAAGCAGTGGGGACGGTCGGACAGGGGCGTCCGACCCTACGGTTTTGCGGGTAGCGATTCGTTTTTTGTTTTTCGCGATTTAATCTCGCATGCAATCCATATTATTATCGGCAATATCACTTGGAATGGGAGCTTATATAAAAAAGAGATCTTAGTCCACTCCACCATCTCCATTGTACTGTCATACATTAGATAAGATAAATTGAGCATTAGAAACCCTATGGGTGTGACTATTTTTCTATAATCTTTCAGTTCAAATATTTTCGCTACGCCTATGCATGTTGCTAATAAGCAAATGCATATTTTTATAAATACCCCAATTAAAAACTCGATAGCTGCTACAATTTCAAGTCTCTGCAAAAATGTTCCTATATTTATTCTTGCTATTGCGGTATAGGATGGGAAATAAAGAATATCTAGGTAATCTGCTCCAACAACCGCTACATTTCTTATTGGAATATATAATATTGAAACCCCACCGATAAGTAGTCCACTAAAATAAACCTTATAGGAAGATTTACTGTCCTTCAATGAGCCGAATACACACAAGAACACAACAGCTTCAGCAAAAGGAAATGCAAATGCAGAAAAGGCGCCGCCTAGGACTGGGCCAAACCCGTTATACAAAATCGGTCTAAGGTTTTCTAGCTTCAACTCAGCTACATCAAGGATGGCAAATGCTATAAGCAAAACATAAAAGACTATGGCAAATGATTCAGACCAGCGTCCCAAAACCTCAATACCCAGCTTTACTCCCCATATGCAAAGAAGTATAAACAGAGCCATTGGAACAATCATAGGCGTTTCTGGAAGGGCCAAAACATTTATAAATTCCCCATAGTTTCTAAGTACCAAAGCACCAAGATGAAATGCAAACCAAACGTATAAAAAGCCTATGACCTTACCCATCAGCTTTCCAAAGGCATGCTCTACTATTTCAAAAACCCCTTTTGTCGGAAAAAGAGAAAGAATCCTGCAGTAAATCAAATATACAGGGATTGCTAGTATCATACCTATTATTATGCTGATCCACATGTCATTCCCTGCCTGGCCTGCTGTCCCTACAAGAAAAGTAGTTCCTGTTAAAAACACAGTTACTAATGTTATGGCCTGTTTATCTGAAATAACTTCTTTACTCAAGTGCTCTCTACCTCCATGCTTATGGCTTCGGAGCGGTCGGACAGAGGCGTCCGACCCTACGATTTTGCGATTTGCGATTCGTTTTGGCTTCGGAGTCGGTGGGACAGGGGCGTCCGACCCTACGGTTTTGCGATTTGCGATTCGTTTTGACTTCGGAGTCGGTGGGACAGGGGCGTCCGACCCTACGGTTTTGCGATTTGCGATTCGTTTTGACTTCGGAGCGGTCGGACAGGGGCGTCCGACCCTACGGTTTTGCGATTTGCGATTCGTTTTTTGTCTTTCGTGATTTCCACTCACAGCCTATCCAAATAATGATTGGCAATATCACTTGGAACGGGAATGCATAGCTAACCCAGAACTTTGATACCCAGTCCATCATTTCCATTGTACTGTTATATACTAGATAAGATAGATTAAGCATCAGCAATCCTATGGGTGTGACTATTTTTCTATAATCTTTCAGTTCAAATATTTTGGCTACGCCTAAGCATGTTGCTAATAAACACATGCTTATTTTTATAAATACTCCAATTAACAACGCAATAGCCACCGCAATCTCAAGTCTCTGAAAAAATGGTCCTATATTTATTTTTGCTATTGCGGTATAGGATGGAAAATAAAGAACATCTAGATAATCTGCTCCAACAACCGCTACATTTCTTATTGAAACATATAATATTGAAGCTCCTCCTATAAGTAGTCCGACAAAATAAACTTTATAGGAAGATTTACTGTCCTTCAATGAGCCGAATACACATAAGAACACCACAGCTTCAGCAAAAGGAAATGCAAATGCAGAAAAGGCACCGCCTAGGACTGGGCCAAACCCGTTATACAAAATGGGTCTAAGGTTTTCTAACTTCAACTCAGCTACACCAAGGATGGCAAATGCTATCAGAATAACATATAAGACAATGACAAATGCTTCAGACCAGCGTCCCAAAACCTCAATACCCAGCTTTACTCCCCATATGCAAAGAAGTATAAACAAAGCCATTGAAACAATCATAGGCGTTTCTGGAAGGGCCAAAACATTTATAAATTCCCCATAGTTTCTAAGTACCAACGCACCAAGATCAAATGCAAACCAAACATATAAAAAGCCTATAGCCTTACCCATCCATTTTCCAAACACATGCTCTACTATTTCAAAAACCCCTTTTGCAGGAAAAAGAGAAAGAATTCTGCAATAAATCAGATATACAGGGATTGCTAGTATCATACCTATTATTATACTGATCCACATATCATTCCCTGCCTGACCTGCTGTCCCTATAAGAAAAGTACTTCCTATTAAAAATACAGTTACTAATGTTATGGCCTGTTTATCTGAAATAACTTCTTTACCCAAAACTCTACCTCCATCCAAGAAGCGTGGAAAAAATAGCTTCGATTCCATGTGCAGGACTAGGTATTTTTATATCAAGCCCCAAAAGTATGCTAATGGTAAAAGCTCCTATCAATAAAAAACCATATAAAAAAACACCCTTCTCCCTATTCTTTAACATAGGAACCCATTCTATCACTCCGATTAAAATATAAACTATACTAATGATCACGATCATATCAATCAGCTACCTTTAGCGGTTTTTTTAGTTTAGCGCTGCCTTTTATCTGAAAATCTACATTGACCTGAGGTTCAATTTTTACAAAGGTTTCATCCCAGTCAGCCTCTATTTTTCTCCAAAGCGCTGGCTCCTTGTCTTTTACTTTTTTTCCAAAGCCAAATACATCACTTTCATATTCCTTTTGCACTTTTGCTATTAAGTTTTCAATCTCCTTGGTTAGCTTCTTATTGGCTGTATCTTTTATCAAATCCAGTCCTTCCTTATCAAATACGTCTCGAACAGTGCTTATTTCAGCTATTGACACTACAGGCTTTACATCAATCTTCATTATCATTTTGCCATCTGAATAAATCGGCTTTACAGTGGTTTTGTTTCGAGAAATTTCTAAGGTTACAGTGGTTTTTTCATCTCCAACATGTTCAACTACATATAACCCGCCTTTTATGGAATTTTGAACAAATAGTAATGCTTTGCCCTCATCATGGTCTAATATTCCCACAATTTTATCTCTTTTAAATATTACCGTATCCAAAACCACGAGCTCAATCTTATTACCTTGTTTCATCAATTTGAGTGCAGGTAATACAGGATTTGTTGTGGTGGAGGCCATGTCGTTAATAAATTCATAAACTCTTTTGGCAGGAAATCCGGGCAACGTTTTTTGTGATCTGAATACGGCATCAAGCTGCAATGCAATGCTACTTTCCATTTTGGGTTGACTTTTTAAAATTTCACCTGCTGTGGGTTCTTCAGATACTGCAATCCACATATCCTCTCTAGGCTCCTGGTCCCTAGCTATCCAATCAAGTACTGATATCATGTCTGTGTCTGCCACCACTCGACTTACTATTAACACTTTGGTATGACTCCAATACGTTTTTCTTCCTGCTGCGGCTATCATGCTCCTCACAGTATGAAATACTGTATCTCCTGTTGCCTCCACAGTTAGGGACTTGTGTTTCAGTTCTTCTGCCCCACCTCCTGGGTTTATGACTTCTGCGGTGACAAGAAATTGGTCTCCCTGGACTTTATCAACTGCTACACCTACCACGATTGACATCTGCTCTATTTCTCTATAATTCCAACATGCTGAAACTAAAATACAGTTTAGCATTAACACAATCAAAAGAAGTACCCGTTTAGCAGTTTTCATTGGCCTTCACTCTCTTTCTTTGAATCCTCTCTCTTTAATTTCACCTCATTTTTTTGAACTATAAGTTTAGGCCTACGATCCATTTTCCGTAGGGGAGCTCTTATCAACAAATCTTTTTGCTGCTCTGCATTTAAAGCACCCTGGCTCAACATATAGGGTATGCTAAAACTGCGGATTGACATCAAATGCAAGGCTACTCCCATGGCTCCTATAAGATATCCATACATTCCTAAAAATCCTGCCATTAGCAAAAATACAATTCTTGGGACTATTAATCCAGCCTGCATTTTAGGTATTAAAAAACTTGTTATTCCTGTGACTGCGGCCACGATTACCATAGGCGCACTGATAAGCCTTGCATCTACTGCAGCTTGACCAAGAACCAAAGCTCCAACTAAGCTTACTGTAGGTCCAATATTAGTAGGTATTCTAAGTCCTGCTTCACGTAGTATCTCAAAAGTCAAAAGCATTAATATCGCTTCCAACATAGTAGGAAACGGTGTTCCTTGTCTGGATGCAGATATGCTTAATAGGAGCGGAGTAGGTAAAAGTTCTTGATGGAATGTAACCAAGGCTACGTATATAGCTGGTACACTAGTTGATAATAAAAACCCAAGCCATCTTATAAGCCTATTAAAGGATGCAAATAAATAGTTGTTATAATAATCTTCAGGATCTTGAAAATATTCTTGAAAGATAAAAGGCGCATAAAGTGCAAAAGGACTTCCATCACATAATATGCCTACTCTGCCTTCCAAGACTTTTGAAGTCACAATATCTGGTCTCTCTGTGTGGCCGACTGTTTCATAGGGTGAGTAAGGGGCATCCTTTATAAGCTCCTGCAAATAACCTGAGTCTAATACGCCATCTATCTTAATTTTATCTAATCTATTTAATACTTCATCTAATATTTCCTCTGATACAATATTCTCCATATAAAATACACATACACTGGTTTTACTTTGTGTACCTAACTCTAGAAACATGAACTTCAACGCACTGCTTTTTATCTTTCTTCTTACTAATGTTAAATTTGTTCCAAGGTTCTCAACAAATCCCTGTTTTGGTCCTCTTACTGTTTTTTCAGATAATGCCTCTGAAATCGCTCTTGTTTCATAGCCTCTGGTATTAAAGTATAAAGCTTCATCAGCGTCTCCAATTAATAAAATCGTATCACCGCTTGTCAATCTAGTTATGAGCGGATCTATCATATTGGTCTTTTTTACGTCGCAAATCGGTAAAACCTGGGTATAAATCACATCAGCCAAATTCAAGCCTTCTTTGGGTTCAATAAATACAATGTCCATAGAAGGTTTTATAACAAATTCATTTACCATTGTTTTATCAATCATATCGTCAATAAATATTGCGCAAAATTCTATGTCTTTGCAATTCTTATTAAAAAACTTCCTAAAAACTACAGTTGCATCCTTATTAAATATTCTCCTAAACAAATCAATGTTTTTCTCTAAAGAATTTTCTAGCTTCATCCTATAACCTCAATCACGGAAGAATTGGGTTTCATTGCCTTTTGCTCTTTATCAATGTTTTACCCATACATATATATATTTGCTTAATAGAGGAAGTTTATACTATTTAATCCTTCAGAAGAGGTTTTTTGTTATCTTCCAATATTTTGTATTGATTTTTAGAATCTGGTAATGATAGGAGTAATGATATTCTTACGGAGGAATTATGAGTAGTTCAAAATATGGAGAGCCCGTTGCAAGGCGTACAATTGCCTATGTTAGTTTAGTGGGAACTACACAATTACATTTAAGAAATCCTTTTGTCATCGCCTGTTGGTCAATAGTATTTCCTGGCACAGGACATTTATTATTATCAAAGTATTTACGAGGATTTATTTTGTTTATATGGGAGGTATTTATAAATTACAAGGCACATATTAATCTTTTAATTCTTTATTCTTTTACAGGTGATTTTGAAAAAGCAAAGCAAGTTGTAGATATACAATGGATGTTGTTGTACGTTCCTATGTATATTTTTGCTATATGGGACAGCTATAGAATAACAATTGATATCAATCATGCCTATATGTTAGCTGCAAGCGAAGATGCAGAAATTAAACCATTTAAACTAAATGGAGTGGAAATAAGTTATTTAGACAAAAGAGCGCCTTGGGTTTCAGCACTATGGTCCTTATTGATTCCAGGTACAGGTCAATTATTCATTAATAGTCTTGTTACGGCATTATTTGTTGTTATATGGTGGGTTGTCATTTGTTATTATTCTAAAGTATTACCCTCCATTCACTATACCCTTTTAGGAGATTTCGTGCAGGCAAAATCAGTGTTAGATATGCAATGGTTTCTAAACATACCTTCTTTATATCTCTTTTCTATGTATGATGCTTATATAAACACAGTGGAAAATAATAAGCTATATGATTGGGAGCAAGGGAAGTTTTTAAAAAATCACTATCAGAATTCAAATTTTATCATGCCATTAAAAAATGGTGTTAGGGGTGATAGATTGTACATTATTTCTACATTTGAACATTCAGTGTATTTGGAGTTAGCCATTACCGCAATTCAGATGAAAGGAATCAAAAAAGAAAACATACTGGCTATTGCTATGGATAAAAAAGGGGAGCAAAGAAAGCTATTTGATACGATGCATAGCTCTGATGGATTAAGTTTACTTGATTTGCCTGCCATACTTGGGGTTTTATTTGGAGTATTTGGAAGCGTATATGGTTTTATTTTAAAGTGGGGTCCTTTATTATGGGGCTTGATTGCTATAGCAATTGGTTTTACCGTAGGGCTTATTATTAAATTAAGCATGACCAAAAAATATAGTGATAGACAAAAGGATAAAAAAGGAACAGAAGTGGTTCTCATCATAGAATGCATTGAAAGCCAGATGGAAATAGTAAAAGATTTGCTTTGGTCCAATAAGGCTCTTGGGGTCAGAAAATTAGATCTTGAAAATACTTAGAATGATAAAATATTTCAGAAGCGCGCAACAGTTTTTCTACTTATACATTTTAGATGAATATGAATAGAATCATGGGATTTTAACAATACTAAAACATGGTATTGGAGGTGTATTGATGAATATAAACTATATCATTATTGCCATTGAATGGATTATTGCAATAGGCTTGTTAGTAAAATTTATCCCTAAAAACAAAATTCGAGAAGCATTTGTTGCATTTTTATTTACACAAAATCTTACATGGGTACTTGGCTTAACAGTTGCAGAATTAAAGCTTATAGAATATCCAGTAAGGCTTTTTCCATATGCTAGTAGAGTAAGCTTTACCTTTGAATATTTTCTATATCCTTCTATATGTGCCATATTTAATGTTCATTATCCTCAAAAGAAAAATGCCTTCGGTCAATTTATGTATTACTTCTATTATTGCACCACCTTAACAGTTGCAGAGGTATTTATAGAAAAGTATACAAACACTTTAAAATATATACATTGGACTTGGTATATAACATGGATTACACTTTTTCTTACATTCTACGCAACAAGAAAATATTATGTATGGTTCTTAAAACTAGAACAAGATAAAATATGAAAAGAAGAAAAAGGGTGGAGATCATTGGCATGAAAATGGTAGATGGTGGTATCGAAAAGGTTCTATGGAGCATTGCTATTCCAGGATTCGGACAATTGCTAAATGGAAAGTATATTAAAGGAATTATATTAATCAGTTTGGAATTTCTAATTAATGTTAAGGCCAATATAAATACCATTATAGTTTCCAGTTTTCTTGGACAAACTGAACTTGCAGTGCAGCAGGCCAACTACCAATGGCTTATGTTTTATCCTTGTGTTTACATGTTTTCCATATGGGATGCATATAAAGACGGTACAAAACAAGAAGGAGTTCTGCTATTTCTACCATTTGCCATTTCTGCTTATACTGAAACAATAGGCGTAATATATTCTAAAACTTTTAGGGTAAACGGAATATTGCTGGGTCCTATTTTTCTGCCTATGATTTCTATATTTCTCGGACTAGGTTTAGGGTTTGTAATTAGATTTTTCATACTAAGAGTCATAAAAGCATAGGGGACGGTTCTTTTTGCTTCCAATAGAAGCAAAAAGAACCGTCCCCTATGCTTTCGAGTTATCTATTTTCATGTTTTAGAAGCCATTCTTTTCTCCAGACTCCGCCTCCGTAGCCTACCATTTTGCCGCTTTTTCCTATTACTCTATGACAGGGTATTATGATGGAAATCTTATTGTTGTGATTGGCTCCACCCACTGCTCTTACTGCTTTTTCATTGTTTATGCTCACTGCAATGTCTTTATAGCTTTTTGTTACCCCAAAAGGTATATCAATCAGCGCTTGCCAAACACTTTTTTGAAATTCTGTGCCTTCTAAAGAAAGTTTTATGTTGAATTCTTTGCGCTTTTTGCAAAAATATTCATCCAATTGATTGATGCAGTCTGTTACCATAGGATTTAATCTTTCATTACTCCTGTCCTGTTCATCCTCTATGAAGTCAACATATGAGATGCTTTCATCCGTACCAATCACTCTCATAAATCCTATTGGGCTTTTATAGTACCCTGTGTATTTCTCCATCATCTTCCGCTCCTTTTATGGGTTATCATTTATATATATTATAGCATAAAAAACATGACTTCTTCAGTGGTTTCGGACGGTTCTTTTTGCTTCCATTTTTAACTTATGGTATAATATGGCTGGAGGTGTATAATATGCCAAGGCAAGCAAGAATTCAAAGTCCAACAGATTATTATCATATCATGATGCGAGGCAATAATAGGGAAAGTATCTTTCATCGGGATGATGAGAAAAGCTTTTTCCTGGATTCCTTAAAAAAGCTTGAAGAAGATCATATACTTGATCTGACTGCTTATTGCATTATGGATAACCATGTTCATATTGTTGTGAAAGCTGAGCCTCTAGAATTGGCAAAGGCAATGAAAAGCATCAATATAAAATATGCAATGAAGTATAATCAGCGGCGGAACAGGGTAGGCCATGTATTCCAAGATCGCTATAAAAGTGGAGCTATCGCTGATGATAAATACTTGTTGCAAGTTATAAGATATGTACATAACAATCCAGTCAAAGCAAAAGTGGTTCAATCACCTGAGGAATATAGTTGGAGTAGCTATAATGAATACATCCATGAAAATGCAATCATCAATAGCAGACAGAAAAAATTTATATTAGAATTTTTTTCTAATAATATAAATAAACTTATAGAATTTCACAAACAAAAAGATGAAAACGAGTATTTAGAAGTAAAAGAAGATTTAGAAAAAGAAAGATTTGATCAAGGACAAGAAATCATTTCCTATTATTTTCATAAAAAAGGATTAACAGAAGTCAAACAAGTGTTTAACAACACAGTTTATCTAGAAGAGATTGTCAAAGAGCTTTTAAAAAGAAGCAAACTAAGCCATAGACAGATCGCAAATCTATTACAAATCAGCAGCAGTACTGTACATAAATCCAGTCTAGACCTTGAATAAAAGCATAGGGGACGGTTCTTTTTGCTTCTGTATAGAAGCAAAAAGAACCGTCCCCTATGCTTTCCCGTTTACACAATGCTTCTAATTAATTCAAAGTCATCTTCTCTTGTAACATCAGAGGTTATAACCCCATCTTCCACTTTTATAATCATATTGTATGGTGGCTCATTGTCTATAAATATTAATTTCCCTATATTTCCATCTTTGAACAGTACGTCCTCTCCTTGGAAGAACATGATCACATTTCTTATAAAAAGCTTTTTTATCATATTGTCAAATATTCCTACTTTATCTAAATACATAAGCTTCAGTACCTTTATGGGACATACTTTACCTCTGTATACTCTGTTAGCGGTCATGGCATCATAAACATCACAAACTGATATGATCTTTGCGCATTCAGGTATAGTAGAATCTTTTAGCTCATTTGGATATCCAGAGCCGTCGTATCTTTCATGATGATAAAGTACAGAATTAGCTATAGACTGGTCTATAGCAGAGTTCTCTTTAACGATATTATACCCATACTGAGAATGCTGTTTCATAATTGAAAGCTCTTCTTCTGTGAGGCTACTAGGCTTATTCAATATTTCCGGGGGCACTCTGATTTTACCAACATCATGTAAAATTGCTGCTTGCGCCAGTCTTTTAATATCCTTATGGTCATAACTTAGCCAGTTTGCAAGAAGTATTGATAATGCAGCAACATTTATACTGTGTGTATAAGTATATTCATCAATTGTTCTAATGCTTTTTAGATATTTTATTAAATTATGATTTAAGACTATATCATTGAGTATATCATTCGCTAAAGCTTCTAGATCTTTCAATCTGATGTTTTTGCCTAAAGCAATGTCCCCGAAGATATTTTTAACTATTCCGGTCATGTCATCATACTCTTTCTGATTTTGTAAAACTTGAGGTTCGTCTATTAAGGACAAAGTGTCTTTGTAAGTATAAATTTTTTTTATATCAAATTTATATAGCTTTTTTAATACATATGAATTTATGCACGTATCTGCTTTTATTATTATTTTTCCTGTTTTATCTATTATATCTCTTGCCACAACCATATCATTTGTGCATTCAGATACATTCATGAGGTCTACTTTCATTAACTCACCCCTTAGAGAAAAGTGTTTTAAAATGGTAAAGAGTTCTACAATAAATAATACTACATATCTCCAATATTACAACAAATTCTTTTAAAAAGAACTGTCCCAATGTTTTTTCAACACGCCCGATAAAGGGCTAATTGCGCTATACCCACTGTTTTAAGATATGTTGCCTTCGTAAAGATGGTATAATTATCCTAAAAAATTATGAAGGTGATATGAAAAATATGTCGAAATTACTGATGTATACAGGAATTTTGTCGACATTTTTCTACATACTAGTAACATAAAAGGAGGCTTACTATGTTAAACAACCTAAAAGTTCAAACCCGTATTATAGTATTGGTACTAGTAGTGGCCCTCATCATTTTTACTGGAGTGATTGGGCTTATTACGGTCAAATCCAGATCCATGGCTGAGGAAAGCGCATATAAACTAATGCAAGGCGAGGCCGAAAAAAGTAGTAATATCATAAAAGCTGAATTAGAGGTAGCGCTAGGCGCTTCGCGAACCATGGCTCAGAGCATGCAAGGCCTTAAGACAAATGCCATGACCGACCGCAGGGTGATAACAGGGATGTTGGAACAGGTTTTAACAGACAATCCCAATTTCTTAGGCGTTTGGACCTGCTGGGAACCCAACGCTTTCGACGGACAGGATGCAAGCTATATCAATACACCTGGGCATGATGCAAGCGGTCAATTTATTCCCTATCTTGTAAGAACCAATGGGGAAATCACCCTTACCCCTCTAATGGACTACACCAAGCCCGGTGCTGGAGACTACTATTTGTTAGCCAAAAATTCAGGTCAAGAAACCATTTTAGAACCCTATAAATACCAGATTAGTGGTAAGGAAGTACTTATGACTACTGTGGTAACACCTGTTAAAAAAGACGGGGTAGTCATTGGTGTGATAGGAATAGATATTACCTTGGATACTTTACAAGAACTAACTGCAGGAATCAAGCTATTTTCAACTGGCTACGGCTATACCTTATCTAATAGTGGTATTTTTGTAACGCATCCAGATACCAAGCTTATTGGTACAAATCTGAAAGACCAAAAGACGCAAAACAACACGGATGAGACATTAAAAGCCGTAAAGACGGGCACGATCTTCACACTTGATAATTCCCTTGATAATAAGACAAGCACTCATAAAGTATATGTACCTATTCACACTGGAAAAACCACTACCCCATGGTCATTTGCCATAGCGGTACCCATAAATGAAATACTAGCTGAGGTTACGAATGCAATGTGGCAATACATATTCATGGCTATTATTGGTATGGTTTTCTTTGCCATAGTCATTTGGTTTGTGGCTGCAAGTCTTGTTAGGCCCATTAAATCAGTAACAGCGTATACCCAAATGCTGTCCACGGGAGATTGGACGGCAGATGTTCCAAATGAATATCTGCGCAGGAAAGATGAATTCGGTCTTCTGTCCAATAGCTTGGATAAGATGGTGAAGAATATACGCGGAATGATCCATGATATCGCCACTAGCTCCCAGGAGGTTGCGGCCTCCAGTGAAGAATTGGCTGCATCAAGCCAGAATATCGCCTCCAGTATGCAGCAAATGTCAGCTTCCACCGAAGAAATTGCTGCTGGTATGGAAGAGGTTTCAGCGGCCACCGAAGAAATTAACGCTTCTGGGCAGGAAATCGGCGACGCTCTTCGGATATCCAAAGATGCGACTGAAATCGATAGGCAAAAAGCGCTGGAAGTTAGTTTACGTGCTGTTCAAGTGCAACAAGCTGCTTCTTCAGCACAACAAGTTACGCGTAAAATGTATGGAGATATTGAAACAAAATTAAAAGCGGCCATAGAAGGAGCGCGAGTCGTTGAACAAATTACTGGACTAGCACAAAATATCGCTGGAATTGCCGACCAGACTAATTTATTGGCATTAAATGCAGCCATTGAGGCAGCCCGGGCTGGCGAGCAGGGCCGAGGATTTGCAGTGGTGGCTGATGAAGTTCGTAAATTGGCCGAAAGTTCCTCTTTGACAGTAAGAGACATCCAGAATCTGACCAAACAGGTACAACAATCTATTCAAAGCTTAATTGATAATTCTGGATCTCTATTAAGTTTTATCAATGAAAAAGTTTTACCCGACTATGAATATTTGGGCAATGTAGGTCAGCAGTATAAATCAGACAGCGCCATTACTGTCAATCTAGCTGACCGTATCAGTAAGGACATTTTAAATATTACTGCAACCATTGATGAAATTAACCGCGCCATAGGAACAACTTCCGCTACCATTGAACAATCTACCGCTGGCTCTCAGGAAATCGCAAGAGGCAGTGAACAGGCTGCCAAAGCAGCAGTGGAAATTAATGCGGCTTCCATGAGTATGGCCAAAAATGCGGAGAAATTAAACTTATTGATCAACCGCTTTAAAGTTTAGATGAGTAAAAGCATAGGGGACGGTTCTTTTTGCTTCTGATGGAAGCAAAAAGAACCGTCCCCTATGCTTTTTTTAGCGTTCTTCTCTAAAATAGGGTGTTCCAAGGGACTTTGGGGGAGAATTTTCCTTGGACTTTTTTAGGGAAACTACTACTAATACAACTATTGTAACGATATAAGGCAACATATCAATAAGATATTGAGAAATATGAATTCCTCTGCCTTGTATTCTGAAGCCTATTATATCTAGGCCTCCGAAGAAGTATGCGCCCAAAAGTGCTTTGTATGGGTTCCATGCTGCAAATATGACTAATGCTACTGCTATCCAGCCTCTGCCTGCGGTGACATAATCCTGCCATGCTGGTATATAAACTAGCGATAAGTAGGCGCCTCCTAGTCCGCAAAGTGCGCCTCCTATTAATATATGCACATATTTGTACAATGTGACATTTATTCCAGCGGCATCTGCTGCTGCTGGATTTTCTCCTACTGATCTTAAATTAAGTCCTTTGTTTGTTTTATATAAATATATTCCAAAAGCGATTGCTGTTGCATATCCAATATAAACAAAAATATCATGTTGGAAGAATATTGGGCCTACAAATGGAATGTCTCCGAGAAAGGGCAAATGAAACGGATTAAAAAATGTCTTTAAACTTTGTGGTGTAACCTGGCCAATCAGTTTTTGACCTGCAAAGCTAGAAAAGCCTGTTCCAAATATGGTGAGAGAAAGTCCTGACACTACCTGATTTGCTCTTAATGTTACTGTTAAAAATGCGAATATGGCTGCGCCCACTGCTCCAGCAGCCATTGCTGCTAAAAGTGCAAAAACAGGACTTCCTGTGGAAAGTCCTATTTGAAAGCCCATAACAGCTCCCATAAGCATCATGCCTTCTACTCCTAGGTTCAGATTTCCGCTTTTCTCTGTCATAATCTCGCCCAAAGTGGCAAATAGCAAAGGTGTCCCTGCTACTACAGCAGCCGCGAAAAAGGATATATATGCTTCCATTTAATTCGCCTCCTTCTTCAATATTGGACTCTGAAAAGCAACCGTATATTTAACAAAGAATTCACTTCCAAGTACGAAAAACAGTATTATTCCCTGTAACATTGCAGCTGCAGCTGCTGGTATTCCAAAGGCTGTCTGTATAAATGAACCCCCTTGTATCAGTGCAGCAAACAGGATAGATACTATTACTATTACAGGTGCACTTAAGACTGAAAGCCATGTGGTTATGATGGCTGTAAATCCGATTCCACCTGTGATTCCAACACTTAATGTATTACTTACGGCTGAGGCTTGTATCATGCCTGTCAGTCCACAAAGCCCTCCGCTTATGATGATAGCAATCAATATTGTTTTCTTTATATTTATTCCGGCATATTGGGCTGTCTTTTCGCTTTCACCTATTACAGCTATTTCATAGCCTTTCTTTGTATGATTCATAAAAATATAAATAATCATTGCAAGGACTAATGCCATAATCCATCCTATATGAATTCCAAAAATCTTCGGCAAAATTGCATTTTCTGTAAAGTTGGGAATTTTAGGAAATCCCAATGCCTTTGGATCCTTCCAAGGTCCATATTGAAGATAAGTTATCCACTTTAATGCGATATAATTCATCATCAGCGTTACGATAGTTTCATTGGTTCCTAGCTTTGCTTTGAAGTATGCAGGTGGCAATGCCCACAAGCCTCCTCCAATAAAGCCAGCTATTATCATAAGTAAAAGCAATAAAGGCTGTGGAAGATTTGGCAGTCTTAGTGCAACAAAGCTTGCAAGAAATGCACCCATTGCGATTTGCCCTTCTCCTCCTATATTCCAAAACTGCATTTTAAAAGCTACCGCTATACCTAAAGATGTAATAACCAAAGGTATTGCTTTTATAATTGTTTCTCTAAATCTATAAGCTGAACCAAAAGCACCTTTTACCATGGAAGCATATACTTCAATAGGGTTTAATTTCATGAAGGCTATTAAAAGTCCAGCGACAAACAGTGCAAACACAACTGCTACAATCCTAATCATGATGGACTCAGTTTTTTTTACATCGCTTCTTTTAATGATCCTGATTCCCATTTTTACCTCCTACCATCATCAGTCCGATTTGCTCTTTAGTTGCTGTGGCTGCATCCACTATACCCGTCAGCTCACCATCACATATTACCATTATTCTATCGCAAAGCTCCAGGAGCACATCTATATCTTCGCCTATGAATAGCACGCCTACACCTTTCTTCTTTTCTTCGTTTAAAAGATCATATATTTTATAAGATGCATTGATATCAAGTCCTCTTACTGGATATGCTGTAATCAAAAGATGGGGATTTGAGTCAAGCTCACGACCTAGAAGTATCTTTTGAATGTTTCCTCCAGAAAGCTGTCTTATAGGATAATGAATTCCCGGTGTTTGTATATCTAGTTTTTTAATGATCTCTTTTGCTTTATCCCTTGCAGGCTTCCTATCTATTAAAAGACCTTTTTGGTTTTGATATTGCTTAAGCAATATATTGTCCACCATATCCATAGAGGCTACAAGGCCCATACCTAGTCTATCCTCTGGTATGAAGCTCATACTTACTCCTTTTTCTATAATTTGCCTTGGGGTCTTGCCAACTAAGTTGTCTCCTTCAAATAGGATCTCTCCAGATTTTACAGGATATAGTCCAGCGATTGATTCACATAATTCTTTTTGTCCGCTCCCTGCTATTCCAGCTACGCCAAGTATCTCTCCGCCATAAAGATCAAAGCTTATTCCTTTTAGCATTTCCACACCTTGATCATCAACAGCTTTTAACGCTTCAATCTTGAGCATTTCTTTATTTTTTATTGTTTCTACCCTTTCGATTTGAAGATTGACAGGGCGGCCAACCATAAGCTCGGTCAACTGTTTTGGATTTGTAGATGCTTTGTCTACAGTCTTTATCGTTTCGCCTTTTCTAAGAACAGTGACTTTATCGGATATTTCCATGACTTCATTCATTTTATGAGAAATAAATATAACAGCACAGCCCTGCTTTTTCATACTTCTCATTATCTTGAAAAGTTTGGCTGTTTCCTGAGGGGTCAACACCGCAGTAGGCTCATCTAATATCAGAATATCTGCGCCACGGTACAGTACCTTCAGTATCTCCAAATTCTGCTTTTCACTTACGGACATATGGTAAACCTTTTTATCAGGATCAATTTCAATTTCAAATTTTTCACATAAAATATTAATGGTTTTAGTTAATTCCTTTTGACTTAAAAAGAATTTGTTTTTTTGTCCTAGTATGATGTTTTCTTTTGCAGTCAGCACTTCTACTAATTTAAAATGCTGATGTATCATTCCTATACCTTGAGAAATGGCGTCCTTTGGTGATCCGAATCTTATCTCTTTGCCACGGATAGAAATAGAACCGCTGTCAGGGGTATATATCCCTGACAGCATGTTCATTAATGTGCTTTTTCCAGCTCCATTTTCGCCTAGCAAAGAGTGGATTTCACCTTGTCCTATTGCTAAATCTACATTTTTATTCGCTATGACCTTTCCAAAGGTTTTTGAAATATCTTTCATAGAAATATATGCAATGTCCAGCTTCAAATCCATCTTTTATCTCCTATTGAACTTAAAATCATTGAGTTAAGAAGGTTATTGTATCTTCAGTTCGCCTTCAACGCCTTGTACAAACCAGTTCATCATCAATATATCTGCTTCTGTCATTTCTGCCCCTGCAGCAATCTTTTCTGCGCCTGATTGATCCTTAAGTGGTCCTACAAATACTACTTGTTTTCCAGTAAGCATTTCGGATTTTGACTTTGCTACTACTGCTTTTGCTGCCTCTGGTGCAATTGCTGTAAGTGGAACTATATCAACTATTCCTGTTTCTAAGCCTGTATAATATGCTTCTGCTTTCCATGTTCCTGCTTGTATCGCTTTAACTGTCTCAACATAATAAGGTCCCCAGTTCCAAACTGGTGCTGTCATAAATGCTTTTGGAACCAATGCACTTGTATCTGTATTATAGCCTATAGCAAATACGCCTTTTTCTTCTGCTGCCTGTTGAGGTCCTGCTGTATCCTGATGCTGAGTGACTACGTCAACACCTTCATCAAGTAGGGCTTTTGCTGCTTCTTTTTCTTTTGCTGGATCATACCAGGTATGTGTCCATTTTACTTTTACTACTGCATCTTTATTTACGGATTGAACGCCAAGTGTGAATGCGTTAATTCCGTTTATAACTTCTGGTATTTCAAATGCGGCAACATAACCTATTTTGTTTGTTGTGGTTTTCATTCCTGCTACAATGCCTGAAAGGTATCTTGCTTGATACATCTTACCAAAGTAATTTCCCATATTTTCAGTTGTCTTATAACCTGAACAGTGTAGGAATTTAACATCTGGATAATTTTTAGATGATTTTTCCATATAATCCATGAAACCAAAGCTTGTTCCGAATATTACTGTAACGCCTTGGTCTACCATGTCACTTACTACTTTTTCAACTTCAGGTCCTTCTGGAACTGATTCTTGGAATATTGTTTCTACACCTAGTTCTTTTGCTAAGAATTGTCTACCTTGATCATGAGCAAAGCTCCATCCGCCATCACCAACTGGCCCTACATAGATAAACCCTACCTTTATTTTCTTCGCTTCTGGATTTTGTGATTCACCTGGTGTCTGTGCTGGTTCTTGTGTAGGAGTCGGAGCGCTTGAACAGCCTGTAAGGGCTATTGTTAAAAGCATCACCATGGCTAAAATTAAGCTTAATGTTCTTTTCATTGTTAGTATTCCTCCCCAAATTTTTATTATTTAAATTTTACTTGTCCCTCTTTCATTGAATCGACTATTGCCAGCGATTCAACCCTTATACCCTTTTCCTCTAATACTCGTCTTCCATTTTGAAAACCTTTTTCAATTACGATTCCTACGCCAACTAGCTTGGCCTCGGCCTGTGCCACGATGTCCGCAAGCCCAGTTGCTGCATTGCCATTTGCAAGAAAATCATCTATAATAAGTATCTTGTCGTCTTTTGAAATATAGCTTTTAGCCACTCGGACTTTGTAATGCTTATCCTTTGTAAAGGAGTATACTGAGCTTTCATAAGTTTCTTGATCTAAGTTTGACGCTTCATGTTTTTTCGCAAACACTACAGGAACTTGAAAATATTGTGCCGCAATGCAAGCAAGTGCTATTCCTGAGGACTCTATTGTAAGAATTTTAGTTATAGTATCCTCTTTAAACAACTCTTTGAATTCTTTTCCTATTTCGTTAAATAGTTCAACATCTATCTGATGGTTTAAGAAGCTGTCCACTTTTAAAATTTTATCGTTTATGACTTTCCCATCTTTTATGATTCTGTTTTCTAATAGCTTCATACTTTCACCTCTAAAATAAATAATAGACTCCCGAAATACAGTCTTCGGGAGTCTATTCAATAATTAACAAAGCTAAAAAAAGCAAAAAATAATTACAATCATACACTAACCCGTAGTCCGGCAATTTACGGCTGCCTGGTAGAAACATTTAGACCCTATCTCTAAATATATACAAGTTTGTTATTTTCGAACAATATTCAGTTTTTAGTTTGTAATGTTCATGTTTTTTTGGATGATAGGTCTATTTTATAATAAATGTTCATAATAATCAACCCTTATTATTAATATTTTGGTAATATTATTAAATTTATAAAAGCTTGATTCAATAGGATGTAAGGAGTACAATAGTGACTGATACCATATTGTGATTGTTAAATTTTTTGTTGATTTAAAAAAATATCAGTAGTTGATTTAACCAACTACAATAGTTTAAGGAGTGTAGCAATGCGAATTATCATTATAGGTGCTGGCAAGGTAGGTTATACACTTGCTGAAAACCTTTCGAAGGAAGGCAACAATGTTGTTATCATCGATAAAAATTCTGAAACCCTTGTAAAAGCCGATGAAAATCTTGATGTAATGACTATAAGAGGGTCCGGCGCAAGCACCAAGGTACTCATAGAAGCAGATATAAAACACACTGATCTTTTGATTGCTGTAACCAGCTCTGATGAGGTAAACATGGTTTGCTGCCTTACTGGCAAAAAGCTTGGCGTCTCATATACCATCGCTCGCATAAGAGATCCTGAATACGCAGAAGAGCTTACAATGCTAAAAGAAGAAATTGATATAGATATGGTAATAAACCCTGAGCAAGCCGCAGCAGAGGAAGCTACCAGAGTTTTAAACTTCCCCAGCGCTATAAATGTAGAAAATTTTGCAAAAGGCCGCGTTAGAATGGTGGAAGTAAAAATAAAAAGCGGCATGTCTATACTAGGAATGAGTTTAAATGAAGTTTCTCATAAGGTTTCATCTTCCTTTTTAGTAGGCGCTGTAATCAGGAATAAGCAAATTATTATACCTAATGGTGATTTTGTTATAGAAGAAAATGATGATTTATATATACTAGGAAAGACTTCTAGTGTACTGAACTTCTGTAAAGGTCTTGATGCCAACTATCACAAAACAAGGAATGTGATGATTGTTGGAGGAGGAAGAATCGCATATTATCTTACAAATTTTCTATATGAGATGGATATGAAGGTAAAAATAATAGAAATTGACAGAGAAAAATGCAAGGTGCTTTCCGAAGCACTGCCTAATACCTTGGTAATTCATGGAGACGGAACTGACGAGGAGCTTCTTTTATCAGAGAACCTTGGGGATATGGATGCTTTTATCTCTATGACAGGCATAGATGAGGAAAACCTCATGGCAGCTCTTTTGGCAAAACAGCATGGCGTTAAAAAAGTTTTTACTAAAACTAGTAGATCTAATTATATTAACATCGTAAAAACCCTGGGAATAGACGGTGTAATCATTCCCAAGCTGATAACCGCCAATCAAATTTTAAAATATGTAAGAGGAAAAGCTATAGAGTCCCTTTACAAGCTAGAAGAGGGACAGGGAGAGATTATTGAGTTTATGGTTAATGCCAGTAGCAAATATCTAAATATTCCTCTTAAAAAGTTAAAGCTCCCTGAGGATGTAATTATAGCTACAATCGTAAGAAAAAATGATGTAATTATCCCTCACGGTGATGATATCATCAAAAAAGGCGACAGAGTTATCGTCATAACGAAGGATAGCAGTGCGTCAAATCTAGATGAAATATTTAATAGCGCATCAGGAGGAATACAAAGTGAACTTCAAAGCAGTATTAAGAAGCTTGGGAATATTATTAATATGTGAAGCAATAGCCATGATTCCTTCATTAATTGTATCAATAATATATGCTGGTGATGATACACCCGCATTTATCTATACGATTTTTTTTACTGCTCTTGTAGGAGTTATATTGTCTAGTAGTAGACCAAAGACAACAAGTATATATGCACGTGATGGTTTTGCTATCGTAGCAATCGGTTGGATGCTTATTTCTTTTTTCGGAGCTCTTCCTTTTACTATTAGTGGCGCAATACCAAACTTCATAGATAGTTTTTTTGAATCAAGCTCCGGATTTTCTACTACAGGCGCCAGCATATTGACCCAGGTAGAAAATTTGCCAAAGGGGATTTTGTTTTGGCGAAGCTTTACACATTGGATAGGAGGCATGGGCATCATCGTTTTAACCCTGGCTATCCTTCCTTCTGTTGGTACAGGTTCTTTGCATATTATGAAAGCGGAAAGTCCTGGCCCAACCCCTGGCAAACTGGTACCAAGAGTGGGACAAACTGCAAAAATACTTTATGGAATCTATATCGGTTTCACATTGGCTGAAATTATACTGCTTTGTATTTCAGGCATGCCCCTTTTTGATTCAATGTGTACTACCTTCGGAACTGTAGGTACTGGAGGCTTCGGAATAAAAAATGCAAGTATTGGCGCTTATAATAATATTTTCTCGGAAATGATTATCATTGTTTTTATGATTATATGCGGAGGCAACTTTGCTCTATATTATCAGCTGTTAAAAGGAAATTTCAAAGATGTGTTTAAAGATGAAGAGCTTCGCCTTTATCTTGGAATCATCACAGCTTCAATCATATTAATCACCATAAATATATATGGTACTAATTTTAGCTCAATATGGGAATCCCTTAGGCATTCTTCTTTTTCAGTTGCATCAATCATAACAACTACTGGTTTTGCCACTGCGGATTTTGATAAATGGCCAATGTTTAGCAAGATGCTTCTTATTCTTTTAATGTTCGTCGGTGGATGTGCAGGTTCTACCGGGGGAGCTATTAAGAATATAAGAATTTTGCTCCTTGTAAAGACAATGAAAAGAGAACTCATGCAAATAATACACCCAAGAGCCTTTTATACTGTAAAAATAGCAAATAGAACTGTAGAAGAAAAGACGCTTATGGAAGTTCTGGGATTTTTCTTTATGTATATACTTATTTTTGTATTTGCAGTGTTAATCGTATCATTGGATGGAGAAGATGTAGCTACTACAATCTCAGCAGTGGCAGCTACACTAGGAAATATAGGACCTGGAATCAGTGTAGTAGGCCCCATGGGCAATTACTCAGAGTTTTCATATTTAAGCAAAATAACCATGTCTCTATGCATGATAATAGGAAGACTGGAAATATATCCAATACTTTTGCTTATGGTTCCATCGTTTTGGAAAAAGGTAAATATATAGGAAAAGCGGGCGGACAGGGTCGTCCGCCCCTACTTCAAAGCAGTGGACTTTTGCGAAACAAAATCAAAGAACTTCACGAAGTGATGGTCAGTTCGCAAAGCCATAAGCCCGCAGCGCTATTCTGCCTTTTTTCCTACTTCTTCCATTCTTATCTTTCCTGCTTCCACTGCGTTCATTATGATTCCTCTGAAGCCTCCTTGTTCTAAGGCTCTTACTCCGGCTATCGTTGCTCCGCCCGGAGAGCATACATTGTCTTTCAATCTTCCTGGGTGTTCTCCTGTCTCTAATACCATTTTGGCTGCACCCATCAGTGTCTGTGCTGCTAGCGCTTGAGCCATTGCTCTTGTTAGTCCCATCTCTACTCCACCGTCTGCCATGGCTTCTATAAACATATATGCAAAAGCTGGACCTGTGCCACTTACACTAGTCACTGCATCTATTAGCTTTTCATCTACAATATATCCGATTCCAAGGGCATTGAATATTGTCAATGCAGTTTCGCCATGACTCTCTTTGGCATTTTTTCCAACAGCTATTCCCGAAGCACCCATATTCACAAGCATTGGCGTATTTGGAATTACTCTTATGACCGGAGTGTCTGTTATATAGCTTTCTATAAAAGAAAGTTTCACGCCTCCTACAATAGATATTATCAGCTGATCTTTTCTCCAAAAGCCTTTCTTCAAATTCTCTAAAATAGGTTTTATAAATTGAGGCTTTATGGCAAGTATTATTATATCGCTATGATCAATGATCTTTAGACATCCTGAATCATTCACACAATCGTCCTCGAAAGTGTTTATTTTGTACTTCTCTTTTAAATATGAAAGTCTTTGCTCTACAATATCTGAAACAACGATATCAGATCCTTGGCAAAGTTCTCCTTTTATCATACCGCTAAGTATGGCTTCAGCCATTTGACCTCCGCCTATAAAGCCTATCTTTTTCCCGTTTAATACACTCATTCCTACTCCTCCTCCTTATGATTTTTCAAATACTTGATTTACAAGTTTATTGTATTCTTCTTCTGTGATTAAACTTTTATCTCTCAAATTGGTCAAATGCCTCATTTTTATTTCTATATCATCAGCAGTGTGTGGTTTTTCTTTGAATTCATCTAAATCTTCTTCTATTCTCTCAATGATATTAATAGCAGATGCATCTTTCTTATTTTCACTTGATTTGTTCCGCGCAATATATGCAAAAGATCCTGTTCCAATGCTTACTATCATAACGTATACCCCCAGAATGAAGTATAACTCTCTTATTCGTTTTGTCTTTGTTGTTATTTCAAATTTATAGGTACCCTTTGGATAGCTTCTATTAATTTTCGCATATTGCATCAGACAATACATACAAATTCCTACTATAATGGCAACACCAACAGTAATTATTATGCTTTGTCGCCTATTCAAATCCAACACCCCCAAATTAAGGCATCCTCAAGAAAATAACTAGTCATTATGTTCGTCTATCTCTTTCAGATATCTAATAAATTCTTCATTGAAATGCTTTTTCCTGCCAAAACATGAATAAATAAAAAAAGGACCGTTCGGTCCTTTTTTATGACATATCTATTTATTTTACAGGCTTAAGTTTTGCTGTGAAGTGTCTTAATACTTTTGGCTCATAATCTAGTTCAACGCCTTTAATAGATGCTGCTCTTTCTTTTACAGCGATTAGCGCGTCTGCTATATAGTCCATATGTCTGTCTGTATATACTCTTCTTGGTATAGTCAGTCTTAAAAGCTCCATTGGAGACTCCAGCTGCTCACCTGTTTCTACATCTCTTCCAAGTAAGAATGAACCTATTTCAACGGCTCTGACACCGCCTTCTAAATATAATTCATTTGCAAGAGCTTGTGCTGGGAACTGATCATATGGGATATGAGGAAGTAACTTCTTCGCATCTACGAAAACTGCGTGACCTCCAGTAGGAAATTGTATTGGAACTCCACCGTCCATTAATCTTTTGCCTAAATATTCTATTTGTCCGATTCTGTACTCAAGATAAGATTCTTCTACGCCTTCTTGAAGGCCTATAGCTAATGCTTCAATATCTCTTCCAGCAAGTCCGCCGTATGTTGGGAAGCCTTCGAAAGGAACTAGCATTGATCTTGAATTTCTATAAACCTCTTCATCCTCTTTTACACCTATAAGACCACCTATATTTACAAGACCGTCTTTTTTAGCACTCATTGTGAAGCCTTCTGCATAGGAGAACATTTCTCGAACGATATCTTTTATTGATTTGTCTGCGTAGCCTTCTTCTCTGACCTTGATAAAGTATGCGTTTTCTGCATATCTTGCAGCATCAATGAAAACTTTGATTCCATAGTTTTTGCATATTTGGCTTACTGCTTTTATATTTGCCATTGATACTGGTTGACCGCCAGCGCTGTTGCAAGTTACTGTAACGATACAAAATGCTATGTTTTCTTTGCCTCTTTTTTGTATATAGTTTTCTACTTTTTCTAGATCAAAGTCGCCTTTAAAAGGATGTGGTGTCATGGTGTCAAAAGCTCTGTCATGTATAAGGTTAACTGCATGACCTCCTGCAATTTCTATGTGAGCCATAGTCGTATCAAAGTGCATATTTCCTATAACGTCTTGGCCTTTTTTTATGAATTGTGGAAAAAATACTTGCTCTGCGCCTCTGCCTTGATGTGTAGGAATGATATACTTATAGCCAGTAATATCCTGTGCAGATGCTTCTAACTTATAAAAGCTTCTGCTCCCTGCATAGGATTCGTCTCCCATCATGATTCCCGCCCATTGTCTGTCACTCATAGCGCCAGTACCACTATCTGTAAGAATGTCTATATATATATCTTCAGCTCTAAGGGAAAATGGATTATAGCCCGCTTCTTTTAGTGCCTCTTCTCTTCTTTCTCTTGATACTAGATTTATTGGTTCAACCATTTTAATTTTAAAAGGTTCTGCTTTAATTTTATTCATTAACCTAATCCTCCTTGTTTTTTGTTCTTATAATATATAATATTGCAAAATCCATGCCATCTTTAGAATGTGCTTTTGAATATTCATTTATGCATTATCAATGCCTGTACTCTACATTTATATTAAAATTCTAAAACAAAAACAATATGACTGTACCTATTTGATACACATAAAAACATATAATGTACCATTATGTTTCAGATTTATATGACAATATTATATTTTGTATCATAATTGTACATTATTCATCTAGTTTTTCTATTAAGTTATATTTTTCCAACTTTCTATAAAGTGTTGTTCTAGAAATATTTAAAACTTCAGCAATTTTTGTTTTTGACTTAAATTTTTCTATTGCATTTTTTAACAAATCTACCTCTACCTCATCAATAGTAGGAAAATATTCGTGATAGTTTAGTTGAAGCTCTGTTTCTCTTTTTTTTAAGGCATCCAACATATAAAAAGGCAAGTCCTTCTTATTGATAATTCCATCTTCATCCATCACCACTGCTCGTTCAAGAATATTTTCTAGTTCTCTTATATTTCCTGGGTAACTATAGCGATGAAGCATTTTTACTGCTTCTTCTGCTATAGAAATATCCTTTTTCATTTTTGCACAAAGTCTTTTCATAATGTAATCTATGTAATCTGATATGTCTTCTTTTCTTTCACGAAGGGGCGGAATAATGATCTTTATTACCATCACTCTATAATAAAGATCCTCTCTGAATTTGTTTTCCTCCACTTGTTTCTGCAAGGTTTTATGAGTTGCAGACATAATCCGCACATCCACAGGAATGATTTTGCTACCTCCCACTCTCATAATCTCTTTGCTTTGAATCACTCGAAGCAGTTTGGACTGAAGCATCATATCCATGTCACCAATCTCATCTAAAAGTAGCGTTCCACCGCTGGCCACTTCAAAAAGTCCTGGTCTGCCACCTTTTCTTGCTCCTGTAAAAGCTCCTTCTTCATATCCGAATAGCTCACTTTCAAGAAGGTTTAAAGGTATAGAAGCACAGTTTACAGCTATAAATGGTTTGTCCCTTCTATCACTATTTTTATGAATAAACTTAGCCATGATCTCTTTTCCAGTACCACTTTCCCCTTCTATTAGAAGATTTGAGTCTACTGCTGCAGCTTTAAGGGCCAGCCTAAATGCTTCCTTCATCACTGAGCTATGGCCTAGAACAAGATCTCCTTTTTCCTTATCTATAAGCTGTAATCTTTCATTGAGATGCTCAATCGTAGTATTGGCATACTCAAGCTTAGCATAAAGTTTCCTGATTTCCGTAAGGTCTCTGAATATTGATATTACTCCGATGATCTTTTCATTTGAAATGATAGGTACAATGTTGGATATAACAGTAGCATCGAAAACATGGGTTGTGATTCCGATGAGTTTTTCTCCGCTTTCCAAAACACCAGGCATGCCAGAGTCAGGTACTATAACGCTGACATGTTTACCTAAATAATAGCTTTTGTCCTTGCCTGTTATCCTCGTATTGGCCTCATTTACATATGTGATGATTCCTCTTTTGTCTATAATGGATATGCCATCATACATGCTTTCAAATATAAACTCTTTTTCTTTTATCAGTTTATCTAATTCTTTCAATTTCACTTCACCCATTTTATTCGACTTCATATGGCCAACCTATTATTCCACCCATATCAAAAACATTTGTGTATCCAAGCTTCAATAGCATTTGGGATGCATTTCTGCTTCTTGCGCCACTTTGGCAATATACAAAAATATTCTTGCTTTTGTCTGGAACTTTGATTAGTACCTCTTTTTGAAGCACGCCTAGTGGAATTAATATGCTGTTTTTAATATGCCTTTGGGCATGTTCACTAGCCATTCTCACATCAATAAGCACGATATCCTTTTCTGATTCTAATCTTCTCTTTGCTTCTGAAGGAGTGATCTTTCTATAAATCATTCTTAATTCCTTTCTGCAGCTGAGCTGCATAAAATTAAATTAACAAAAGCGACAGCTTTTTCAAGCTATCATCTCCTTGTTTTATTATATATTATTATTTCTTCTGTTGTCACCAGTGTATATGCTAAAAGGGTTATTCTTATTTCACTTATTCTATTTTGCGCATGAAAATTATTTAATATCACAAACTTTTTTCGACATAATTTGAACAATTCATATAAATTTATATTTTCTTGTCTATTTCCTGGGAAATACGTTGTTTTTTCTTGTCTTAATATTTACAATGTTGTAATTATAATGTAATCTATATATAAATATCTTTCATAAATACTATTTAATGAGAGGGGATACGCAATGAAAAAGAGTTTTATACTTTTAGTAGTTATCTTTGTATTTTTGTGTGTCTTCTCATGGCAATATTCATACAGTGATTCCCCTAACTTTGAAATAGAATATCAGGTTGATGAATTTTATCCACCTTATGAATATGCTAAGGATGGCAACATCTACGGTTTTGACATTGAACTAGGAAAGCTACTATTTAATGGTAGTCCTTATTCTGTAGCATATTCAAGCGATATATGGAGCAATGTTTATAAAAGGATAAAAGCCAAAGAAATCGATTTATGCGGTTTAATTAGTATAACTGAAGCAAGAAAAAAAGATGTCCTTTTTAGTGACACAGTAGTTCAAACTCATAGAGCCATATATGGAAAGAAAACCATAAAAATTACTTCAATACATGATATAAAAAACTATACCATAGGTGTGCAAAAATCAGATTATTCCGAGTCAGTTCTAGTGGATAATCTGCAAATAAATAATTACTATACATTCAAAAATTATGAAGATTGTATAGTAGCACTAAATAGCGGTGTGGTAGATGTTATTTTCGGAAATCAGGATGTCATACAATATTTTTTAGTTAAAAATCAGCTTACTGAAGATATCGTTTGTCATTTATCAAATCTATATCCAGCAAATATGGCTTATGGCATAAGTACGGACAGACCTGAGCTAGTGGACTATATAAATTCAAGGCTCTTTGAGTTAAGAAAATCTGGAGCATATGAGAGCATCTATCAAAAATACTTCCACAGACGTTCAAACTACTATCAAGAAGCAATGAGTAAAAGAAATTTCACTATCATAATGATAATATTTGCTTTGACTATTGCTTTTATGGCAGCGTCTCATTATATCATTTGTAAATTAAAAGACGCAGTGAAGCGCGCTACGAGGGATCTTCAAAAAGAGCATGAGTGGCTCAGTGTCACGCTCTCAAGTATAGGCGATGCAGTAGTAGCTACGGATGAAAAAGGCAATATAAGTTTTATCAATCCTACAGCTCAGAAAATGACGGGTTTTAAAGAAAGTGAAATGTTCGGAAAGCCTATCACTGAATTATTGAAGATCGTAGATAATATCACTGGTGAAAAAAGACAAGTTCCTGTAGAGACTGTAATGATTGAAAGAAAGACTGTGGAGCTTGCAAGCAACTCTTCTCTGGTGATAAAGGACGGGAAAACTATACCTATCTCAGATTCTGCCGCTCCAATATTTAGTAAATCCGGTGAATTCATAGGAGTCGTCATGGTATTTCGTGACATAACAGAAAAAGTTGAGGCTGAGCGAGCGCTGTATTATCAGGCTTGTCATGATCATCTAACCAACCTTCCAAATCGGAGGAGCTTCGTAGATAAACTAGATAAATCTCTTCATTCATGTGGCTTAGCAGGAAAAAGCATCTCCGTATTCTTTATTGACCTTGATAATTTTAAATCAGTCAATGACAGCTTAGGTCACGGGGCGGGAGATCTTCTCCTATATGAAATTGGATTAAGACTATCCAAGTCAATGGAAGGTATAGGATTTATCGCACGAATGGGTGGAGATGAATTTGCTATATTGATTGAAAATGCAAATGACACTGAAGAACTAGAAATTATAGCTAAAAACATATTGAAACAATTTATAGAGCCTTTCATTATAGAAGGCAATCTACTAATTATAACTCCAAGCATAGGTATATCATTTTACCAAGGCACCCTATCAACATCAAAGGATGCGCTAAAATTGGCTGATAAAGCCATGTACAAGTCCAAGGAAAAAGGAAAAAATAATTATACGATTTTGGTGTCGTAAAAAATACTGAAAAAATTGTTTTCAATTTTTTCAGTATTTTTCGTCTTATAAACATAAGGCTAAGGGATCTTCAAGGTTATCCTTCATAACCGTGACTTTGCAAGTTTTTTGTCTATACATCACAGCATCAGCACAATTTAATATATCATAAAGATTCATATCCGTAGCTTTTGAAGTTGCAAATCCTATAGACATCTTCATAAATATTTGTGGACACTGACTGTTATATTGATCAATAAGCTCTATAACCTTATTTGTCTTTCTTGCTACTAGTTTTTCGTTTACGCAGGGTAACAATATGCAAAACTCGTCACCACCAATCCTAGCTATGATATCCGTTTTCCGAAAAGCGTTTGATAGAATCTCTGAAGCTTTTATCAGCTGCTGATCCCCTGCTTCATGGCCAAAAATATCATTTATGGTTTTCATGCCATCTAAATCTATGTATATCATGCTAAAAGGTAAAAACCTAGATAAATCTTTATTAAATCTTTCTATGGCTTCATCAAAGAAGGTTCGATTATATAGTTTTGTTATGCTATCATGAAAAGCTTTATACTTTATGTCCTCTTCCATTTTTCTGCGCTCTGTGATATCCTCTCCATAGCAAATCACATAATCTACTTTTCCATCTGTTCCTATTTTAGGAATTCTGTTTATGAGCAATAATCTTTTCTCCCCATTGGCATTTTCAATCCATTCTTCTCGCTGTGTACTTTGTTTATTTTCAAATACTTCAGCATTATGATTCATATTTATAATGGCTTGACCGCTTTTAAAAACATCGGATATCTTTTTATTTGCAATACAGCTTTCCTGGTGATCAAAAAATCGTGTATGGGCATTGTTTGCCAACCCATAGGTCTCTTGATCCTTTAGCGACCATATATGTGTACTGATGTTGTCAAAGAATTCTTTTAACATTTCCACTTATTTTCACTCCACAATCTTTCTTTTTATTACTAGTTCTCTTATGTCTCCGATTTATAGTTCCGAAGACATAAGAGAACGTCCCTAGTTCATTTTATTGTACCTTATGCATATGGATATTATGATATCCTAGGAGCTTACAAACAATTGTAAAGGTTTCTGCTCTCGTAATGTTATTGAGAGGTTTATAGGTGTTGTCTGGATATCCTAAAATCACTTTATCTTCAAACCCTGATTTTACACTTTCTACAGCCCAAGCACCGATATTCTCCTTATCTGTAAATGGAAGCTCTAAGTTTTCATCATCTAGTTTTAATTTAAATGCTCTGGTAAGCACTGCAATCATTTCTTGTTTTGTGATGCCCTTATCCGCTTTAAATAACCTACCAGGATACCCTAGAAATATATTTTTTTCAGAAGTAATATTCACATAACCTATTGCCCATTCTGGAATTTGATCTATATATTTGGGAGCAAGGTTATACTTAGGTTCAAGCTTTAAAGCTTTAGCCATCAACATTGCTGTTTCAGCCCTCGTAATATAATCATCTGGTCTTACATTTCCATCTTTATCTGCTTCAATAATTCCTTTTTCAAGTAACGTAACAATGCAGTCATGGGCCCAATGCCCGCCTATATCAGGGATAGTCACTATAGGTTCTTCTACTGTTGGTTTCGTATCGTCATCATCGTCATCATCGTCACCATCGTCATCTGGCTTCTCCTCATCCGTATTGGTAATGGGGGTTTTTATTAAAAAAGATACTTTTGCGCTCAAGTTTTGTAACTCATTGCCTGCTTCTTCGTCCATACGCATTGTATATTTCAGGTCTAGGGGATTAACGGATGTAATACTAAGTTGGTCATTGGTTTCTAAGGTGATTCCACTAAGAAAGTCTCCTAAACTTCTATCGTTCACGATAGGTGTTTCACCAAATTCTAGCCATCTTCCTTTTTTGATGGTTAATCTCATATGTTTTAAAAAGGATCGGCGGATACTATCTTCTGCATTAAGCTCTACTGCCACTCCTAAGTTTGTAAGCTTTGTACTTCTATAATTATTATAAATTCTGATTACACCGTCTCTACCTTTGCTATCTGGATACCATAAATCTTCTCCAAATAGATTTCCTGCATAAGAAACATGCCCATTTGCATCGATAGTAACTACAAAATCAGGTTCTCCGTTAGACGGTGTCGCAAAGGTATTTTGCATTACTCCCGTAACGATAAAACCCATAATCAATGTAAAAACAACGAACCCAATAATTCTATTAAATAACTTCTTCATGATCAACCCTCCATATATGACAGTACAATAATCCCTATCTTAATTTTAGCCCCATTAAACTATTTTTTCTCCATTCATAAGGTTGATTGTAAGGATGCTTTGGTATAGTTTTATATAGCACGAAAGTAGTATATATGTTTTATATAAAATGATATAAAAATAAAGTAGGGCAGCTACTCTACTTTATTTTTATTCGATACCTATATACTTTTCTTCTATAGTTACACTAAGATAAATCTACCGAGTTTTCTTGAGCAACTCCCCTTCTATCTTCTTTCTGTTGTTCATTCTCTTCCATAAACTCTGATATTTTAACTGTATTCAAGGAATCTTTTACATCAAATAGATACATCGATGTGTTATCAAATACATAGAACTGCGTTATATTTTTAGAGTCTAGGTCATATTGATACATAATTGGCTTTCCAATCTCATCAGCAATTCTTACAAGGTCATCAATAGATTTTACTTTACTATAAGTCTCACAGGTTACCGCTATCTCATTATTCAATGCTACTAATCGACTTCCATGCTTTTTAAAAATTTTATTTAACTGCTTTACTAACGGATCTATCTGCGGCGCTACAGATATATAAAGAGCTAAATATAATAAAATAATAATCATGAACCCAAGAATGGCAGCATAAAGATTAATCATAGTTCCATTTGGAGGCAACTGTGTCTTCTTAGTTTCGTCAATGATACCCGGTCTCTCTTCAACTCCACTTTTTATTATTTCAAAATTGCTCGTCCCTAAAGGAATCATCAATTGTGGTATAAACTTTTCTACTATATCTCCCTTGTCTGTACTCACTTTACTATTTATATTCATAAAAAGTGATAATTTAACTGGCACATTTACCTTGGAGACTTCTTTAACTTGCTCTGAAAATGTATTATACTGTTCTAGCTTTAGAGGAATTTCTTTTTCAATTGTAATCTTCTTATTTTTTATCTTAAATTCTGTCTTGGGTACAAATATAAATTCCTTCTTCCAGATGGTTTTAATCTTTTTTTCTTCTCCTTCATTTTCACTGGTATAGCCTTCTACTACTGCAATGACATCATAATCCCCCATAACCTCTGCATTTGCATTTCCTGTAAACTGATACTCAAAATTAGTTTGAATATAGTCTACAAGCTCAGTAAGATACACTTGTCCTTCTCCTAAGTTATTCTTATCATATAAGATATTAGGTTTTAAAAATACCTGGTAATTGACATCAGTCTTGTGACTACTGCTATACAAAACCACTTTTTTTTCGACGAATTTAGGAACATTTAATTCTCTATATAGCATAACAGTAGCTACAGAAAATATAACGATAGAAAGTATTATTAATGCAAGCCTAAAATATTTATGAAGCTTTATTTTCATTGGTCACACTCCTAAAAAGGTTTTACATAATAATTCTGTATAAGTAACCTTTTCCCTTTCCTTTTGTATACATTATCGTTCATCAAATTCTTTGGGAAATATACAAGAAATGCTATATAGATCCATATGTAGCACTTTTTATATGTTTATCTACATATATCTTTCAAAATAAAATAAGTAGAGCTTATTAACAACCCTACTCATCTTATTAATCCAAATAATATTATTAATCATTATGTTACATAAAAACTATTATTTACGTAGACACACTTTATTTTCTATAAAGTAAGCCCCCTTAAAACATATTACTCAATTTCTATCTTAAGGGGGCACGCTATTCCATTAATGATTACGCTTTGTTATCTGATTCCTATTATTGTGCTGCAGGATCGTTATGTTGCTTAAAGTTAAGAGTCATAACAGTATTTACATATTTATTTTCAAGTGTATCACCTGTTAAAGCAGGATCAAGTGTTAATGTAAGATTCATTATTACTGACTTTCCTGCTGGTAATGTTTGAGGAAGGTAATAATTTATAGTCTCTATGTTTGATAGATTTACTGTATTTGCTGGAATTGTTACAGAATGTCCATCATAAGATACAGTACCAGTTACAAAGAACTTAGCTTTTTCATCTGGAGTTACCTGAGTTAGAGCTACACCATTTGCATTTGTTAAAGAAGCAACTACTGGATTTGTAAAACCAACTGGCTTAAGAACTGCTGGAATTGTTCCTGTATTTGCTATTGTAGTATTAAAACCTACTGATGCCCCAGGATATAAATTTGTAGTTAATATAGAAACATTATTAACTTCGTTTACAGCATCTGCTGTCGCCCATGTAATATTTGCATAGGGATCATTATTAGTCACACCAGTTCCTAGAAATTCAACATTCAATTCCCCTGTCGATACTGTGTTGTTGATTGTTAGTGTGTCTGTCCAATACGCATAACCTGCGCCCATCATCATGATTGCTGCACATAATACTAGTGCGATTACCTTTGTTTTTTTCATTTTGAATCTCTCCTTTTAATTTGAAATTTTCTTATTCAAGCTCTTACACATATGATTATAGGATTCTTCTCTATTTTTTACTTCCTTCAAAGGTGTAATCTTTAAACATATATATGTAGTATAATCCATAGCACAAATAGATCATTTTCTACTACTTTAGTGCTATAAATTTAATGTTGTTAATATTTTTTACTTAGAATCGTTAGGCATATTTACCAAAAACAAAGCAGGGCACATTCGCCCTGCTTTGTTTTGTAACAACAATCTTGTTTAGTTTGCGTTATGTTGCTTCCAATTAATTGTAATTCCGACGCTTAGTTGTTGATTTTCTATATCATCATCAGCATTTTTTGATAGAAAATATCCAATGCAGTGCATTTCATCGTTATAAGGGTAATCTATTGAAGCCATTGCAGCTCTTGCATCTTCTTCACTTGGGAAGTCTAGCAATAGCTTTTGAGTTGGTTCAAGTTTTACATTAGCAAGTAATGTCCCTATCTCGCTTTGTAGTTGATCCAAAGTACCTGAAGCCCAGAACATGTTACCAGAATTTGGTGTAACATTATTGCCATCTTTATCAACAATCTTATATCCAAATGCAAATCTAATATTATCTTTTAATTCAATTTCCTTATTAGTAAGTGTATCTCCAAGACCTTTAAATGAAACTGTTACATTATCAAATACTGCCGGAATAGTACCGTTATTCTCTACTGTTCCATAGTACTGTGCATAAGCACCAGGATACATATTTTCAACAATTGTAGTTACAGTTTTGCCATCTTCCGATACTACTGTTGCAGGTCCACCTAAACGTCCTTCATGCTTTACATATGCTCCCCAATATGGATTAGATGAATCATCTCCACCTCTGGTTGTATTTTGTCCAGCGAATCTTACATTCAATTCACCTGTTGATACTGTGTTGTTGATTGTTAGTGTGTCTGTCCAATACGCATAACCTGCGCCCATCATCATGATTGCTGCACATAATACTAGTGCGATTACCTTTGTTTTTTTCATTTTGAATCTCTCCTTCTAATTTGAAATTTTCTTATTCAAGCTCTTACACATATGATTATAGGATTTTTCTCTATCCTTTACGTCCTTCAAAGGTATAATTTAAAAGTATCCTTTTGTACTACAAAGATACTTTACTTTAATTATTTCCATACTACTTTTATGCTATATATATATAAGTTTCAAATGCAATTTAAAAAAATCATAAGCAGCGCGCAAGCTCTGCTTATGAGGAACTAAAATACAATCTTTTTTAAATCTATATCTTTATCACTTTTGATTAATAGCGTTGGCCATCCAATTTTAGGAACTACCTTGACAACCTCTCCCTTTAAGTCTTCAGGTTTTACCAGTTCCGTATCTGCTCCTGTATTATTATCTCCTTGGGTACGATAACTGATTCCATCTTTATTACTTTCTTTTATTTCAATGATCCGATGGGATATAAGGATTCCACCTCTTCTAAATTGAACTACATCTCCTACTTCAACTTGGCTGATATCCGTCAACTTTTTTACTAGAATCACATCACCTGGCTTAATCATAGGCTCCATGCTTCCTGTTGCGATTACAGAAGGATAAATCGGGAATACCCCTACTGCAAACCATATGATTCCAATAGAAAAGAGACTTGTAATCATCCAGCTTATCACACTCTCTTCGTCTTTATCTTGCTTTCTTAATTTCTTAGATTCTTTTAGATAGATGCTCTGCATTGCAGATAATGCGAATATAGGACACATAACCCCTATTAACGCCGTTGTGAGCCACTGTAAATCAGGCAGTATTGGTGAAAACCAATGATATGCCTGTATTACCCCCATATAGGTTATGGATGCCACTGGACCACCTAAAAAAGCTAAATACACCGCTAACAGATTATGAGATAGTTCTGGGGCAAAGTATTGTGCGGTAAACTTCACAATACCCTCAAGCCCTTTCAACTCCATTATTCTATTAAATGAAATGCCTATAAAGGTCATAAATAATGCAATAAGGATGAAAATAATATAATTCTCTTTTTCCGTTAAACTATTCACGAGATAACTTCTCACAAGTTCCTTACCTACTAAAACCGAACCAACAAGAATTAAATTTATAATAATTCCTTTTATGGAATGATTATAGGGACTTTTCCCTAATCCATCAAAAATACCTACTATAAATGAAACCGCAATAAATATTACCGCAAAAACAAAGGCCCACCCATTTATGGAGCTCGCCAATTTTAGCTTTGCTTTATTTCGGACTCTAGGGAATCTCCAAACTACCAAAGCTGTTCCCATCCACAAGATGGGCTTTATGACATAAGTAAACACCTGACTGCCGATCAAAGTAACCATAGGTGAGTTTTCCAACAAGTACAAACAGCTTATCAAACCAACAAGCAAAGCACATTTGCCTTTGGATGATTTTGTAGGTAAATAGTCAATGTTGATCATCTTTTGTCCCCCGTTATCTTTTAGTTATCTGATGCAGTATTGCTATCCGAACCGTCTGGACTTGTCACTTGTTCATTTTGATCATTTCCACTATCTATTGTGACATCGTTATCTTGTTGGATACTTTCTGTTTCACTGCTTTGATCTTCTTTTGGCTCGTCAGCTTCAACACTAGTGCTTGGTGTGGGTGTTTCACTTCCAGTTGGTTCTTGTCCTTGATTCGCTGCGTCTAATGAGTCTTCAGTTTCTAAATCGTTTACAGGGTCTGGATTCGTTGTAGTCTCTGCACTTTGATCAACTGGCGCAGGGTCAGTTGGCTCTACGTCAGTATTACCTTCTAAGATATCAGGAACTTCTGGATTCACAGTATTATCTAAGTTCACTGTGCTACCTGGATTTATCGTGCCATCTGGATTTACTATGTCTACTTGATTTAGATCCAATACTACAGGACTTAATGAGGCTACAATACCTACAGCTTGTTGAGGGCGTTTAATGACCTTTATTTCTCCCGTTATAATTAATGGTTTGCTCCAAAAGCCATATCCTGCAGACATTAACATAAATGCAGATACTAAGCTTATTATAATAACAATAGTTTTTCTTCCCACATTTATTCCTCCACCTTATGGCATTAAGCAGGATTGAACTTTCCTGCTTAATGTTTTTATTTTATTCCTTGTTCAAACAGAAGTTCATAATTAAATGAGGGAATTTCGGATTCAGATTCTGACTCTTTACCTGCAATTACTTGAATCTTTATTTCTTCCTCATTATCTGTATATGATATTTCCTCTATGCTTATATTTTCGTCAGCCCCTTCTTCATCTTCCCTCGTCATGCCTTGGTAAGCAATTGGCACAGTCCCTTTATTCCCAAACTTTATCAATATATTCGTATTAGAGTCTTCATAACACCTTCCTGTTATATTTAATGTATTGTCACCTTTCATTTCAACAGTAATTCCTACCGGCAATTCATTAGATATAATATTAACATCTTCTGCCGCTAATCCGTTTGTCTCTGAATTCTCTAAATCTATTTCCCTTTCTAAATCATCTTCTACTTCAATCTCGCTCCATATAAAGTAAGGCTTGATGTATCCTGTTGATACTGAAACATCCATGTTCAAATTATCATTCCAATAGGCATAGCTTACTCCTAACGAATTCAGCATAATAAGAGATGTAGCTAGTATTATTAATGTTCCTTTGGATTGTGTTTTTCTCTTTTTTCTCATCAGGCCTCTTCACCCCTTTATATAAAAAATAATTTTTATTCTAATACCTAATGTCCAAAGTTTACTGTATTATTAACAAAAACCGCTACTTCTAATCTATTGCTTAAATCTAATTTTGAGAATATGCTGCTGATATGCTTTTTCACAGTGTTTTCTGAAATATACAACCGTCCGGCAATCTGTGTATTGCTTAAACCCCTAGTTAACTCTGAAAGAACGTCTTTTTCCCTAGGTGTCAAATCCTTGAATTCATCCTGTTCTGATGTTGCATATTGTAGCATTTCAGAGTCGAAGAACTTTTTACCCCTAGCCACCACACGGATAGCATATATGATATCTTCTGCAAAGGCTTCCTTTAATATGTATCCATCCACTCCTGCTTCCTGTGCTCTAATGAAATCATCTTTCTTTGATGATGAAGTCAGACTAATAAACTTTGCCTTGCTATTTTTCTTTTTTGCTAAATTAACTACTTCTAATCCATCTTCTTTGCCTAGCTTTAGATCTACTATCACAATATCCGCATCATAGTGAGATAATATTTTCATTGAGTCTTCAATATTAGCAGCCTCTTTTATTTCTTCTACATCGTCTTCTTGAGATAATATCGATGCTAAGCCTTTTCTTACCATTGGATGATCATCAATTAGAAGTATCTTCATACTGCTTTCTCCTCTCTTAAATCTTGGGCATGCTCAGGTATCGTTATTGTTATCTTTGTCCCTTTTTCTATAGTGCTTTGGTAATCAATCTTTCCCTTTAGCGAATGAACTAGATAATGCATATTTTTAATCCCTAGCCCTTCTCTTTTCTGTTCTTTTGTAGTATTTAGATCAAACCCTATTCCGTCATCTACAATTTCCAGAGATACCTCTCCAATTCCAATATGAAGCGTTGCTTCGATGTGACTCGCTTTCCCATGACGAACCGCATTCCCTATTCCTTCACAGATGATTCTATATAGGCAATTTTTTTGCATGATGGATAAAAACTCACTATTTCCTAATATATTAAAATCAATCTCTACATTGTTTAACGTTCTTATTTCATTTACGTAATTTACAGTGTCTACAACAAAGTTATCTGCCCCACCTTTTTTCCAACTTAGGCCATATATTGCCGATCTCAGATCCTTCATAGAACGATCGATGGCACCTCTTATTATATTTAATTCGTCATTGATGTCATTTATGGTAATTTTGTTTAATCTTTTCATCAAGCCGTATATACCAAATGATGTACTAAATAGTCTTTGTAATATGCTGTCATGAATTTCATTGGCAATACGATTTTGTTCTCCTGATATCAAAAGCTGTTCATTTATTTGCTCTAACTCAAATTTTTCTAATGCTATGGCACTTAGCTCTGAGAAAAATTTTAATTGATCTATGCTTTCTATACTCTCAAACCTTTCTTTATATTCTGTATTTTCAATACCTAATATGCCGTATGTCATATAATTTGATTTTACTGAAATAAAAAGATAGCTTTTATTCTCTACGTAAATCTCCATCGGATTGCTTGTATATATGATTTCATCCCATACTTCCAATATCTTTGTTTTTAAGGCATCTTCTAATTCCACCGTTGATCTATTTGTATCAACAATTACTTTCTTCTCACATTGTGAAAAATCATAAAACATTGCTACATCGCTTTTCGTAATATTTTTTGTATGCTCCAGAATCATAGTAATCAAATCATTTTTATTTCTTAAAGAAGAAAATAATTGTACTGACTGATAAAGCTCTATAATGTGATTAACTGATTCTTTTACTTGATGATTGGCGAACATTAATTCTTTATTGGTCCTTATAAGCTTTATTCGCTCACGCTTTATTTCCTTTATGTATCTTGATAGCAGCAAGATTGCTATTGTAATCAAAATGAAACTGATGATAAGATTTGACTGTTGTTTTATTAATTCTGTAAGTTTCTGCTGTTTTTCATTAAAAATATAGTGGGTTATCCATGTGGTTGAAATCATATAAGCCAATAAATTCAACCAGCAATATTTTCTCTCCAACATCACTGCTGCAATCAATATGGTGTTCAGTGCATACCATACATAGGGACTACTCAGTCCTCCTGAAGGTATAAGTATGATGGAATTGCCCATGGTTTCTATAAAAACCAACAAGTTTATAATGGTAGCATCATCTTTCTTTTTGATGTATAAATAGTTTAATATCGCTGATGAAGCTCCTATACAAAACATGATAAATAGTTTTCTCTCGGTGGAATGGTTGATTTCGCTTGTAAAGTAAAATAGTGAGGTGATCAATAACGATGCATATCTATACACGAACAAAATCTTCTGCTCTTCTGATAGTTTATTAAGAAAAATAATCTTTTTATAAATTTGTTTGTAGATCAAGAGGTTGATCCTCCCTCCAAGATATAATCTGTTTGTTCACATCATTCTTCAAGGACTTGTTTTATACTTATTTTATTCTGTCCCATGTTCTTATATGTCTTTTTTTATATAACTTGATACTTAAATTATCCCCATGTTTTTCTTTTTTTATTAATAAATATATTATTTGTTATTATTTTACTCTATATAAACACTGCATCCAGTAATACTATAATTTCATGATTGAGAAAATAAAAAACCCATCCACTTTAAGGTGGATTAGGTCGGTTGCATCAACAACTCCATATGTTCCAGATGCCCATATACGGAACATACTTCTTCGTCCCCTCAGGATTAGTGAAGCAAACACGTGTATATCAAGTGCACTTGCTTTGCAGGTGAACTTGCTTTGCAGGAGGCTTGTTTTACTTAGCCATGATTTAATTATATAGATGCTTTCAACAAAAATTTGTTGAAACAAGATGAGATGAAAAAAAGTTTTCCCTATAATTTACTATATTAAATCCATATTTTTCTCTTTCTTGCATAAAAATTGCAAAATAAATAGGCGGGAAATTTCCCGCCTATTTAGCATTCTTCGGCCTTGACGTGGCTTTCGTCAAACTTTGCAGAGTCGAAATAATCTTGTCCACTTGTTGAAGAAAAAGTTGCATCACATTTTAGCCATCTATTCTCTTCAGATATATATATTTCATTCCAAGCGTGATAACCTTCATAACCTTCCGTTATCCCCTGGCCTTTTATCATTTTAGTTTGCAATCCTGCTGCTCTACCTAATGCTGCCACCAATGCAGCGTAATCATAACATACACCTTTTTTTGACTTTAATGTTATTAACGCTCCATATTGATTATCATAATTATTGTTTTGATGCTTGATATACTTTTCATAATCATAATTGATATTTTTGGCTACCCAATTGTTTATTGCCTGGGCTTTTTCTAAGTCTTTATCTAATCCGCTTACGATTTCTTCCGCTAACTTGATGATTTTCTCATCATCGCTTTCTATATCTTTTCCTGGCACTGAATACTTGTCCACTTCTTGCGTATTATCAACTGTAAATTTAGGACCATAGCTATATTTTCTTTCAGTTTCGTTTACCATTATCGCTACTGTATATTTGCCCTTGCCTGCGTTTAACCATATCTCTTCATCAAAATTACCCTTGTCCAATTTTACTTCGTACCAAACCTGTTCCTTACCTTTCGTCACAAGTATTTTTATTTTTCCTTTTATTGTGCTTCCAATTAAATGCACAGACCCTTCTGCCTTTTCACTTTGTAGCGATTCTACTTTTACTCCGTTTATGTTTATATATCGTACTTCATCCGCATTGGCAATACTAATTGAGCTTGTCCATAATATAAATAAGGCGAATATCAGCATAGACTTCTTCCATGGTCTTAACATTTCAAACCCTCCTTTATTCGGCAGCCCAGCCGTCTTAGTCTGAGTTGTGGACTTCCCCACAATCATTTACTTTAGACCCGTTAGCTTTGCGTCCCCAGCTTTCACCGAGTTTGCTATTATCGTAAGGAACATAAAAAAACTCTATCTTGGGTTCCCAAGATAGAGTTTATAGTTTTTCATCTATAAAGCATCTTCGGCAACCCGGCTACCATCATCTGACTTCAAACATTCTGTTTGAATCCAACCATTAGGCCCGTGGCTTTGCGTCTCCACCTTTCGACGGATTTGCTATTATCGGTTTGTATGCTTGTCTATTTTCAGTATAGCATTTATTGGAAGAATTGCAAATGTTTTTTGTGCCCTAAGGAATAAGTCAGTTCATCGTTTGCGTTTATTATTGTTTAGAAAGTCCTTCATATCCTCTAAATCACAAAAACCCATTTGTTCAGCTTGTCTTTTTGCAGTTCCTGTCTTTATCTGAATTCCATCGCCATGATCGTGTATATAGGTCTGAAGAAATTGTCCATTACTATCTGTTCCACTCCATACTTTATCCCTAATCTTCTGAAGCCCTAATCTTTTTGCTATCTTTTTAACATCGCCTGTTGTAAATCTGTACGGCATTCCAGTATAACCTCCAATGCTTCGTCTTGATTCGCACATTTGGCAATTTTCCTAAGATAAGGGTAATGGCCTTTTCTATTTTCTACTTGTCTATAAAAGTCCATTTTTTCAAGATACAACATGGCATATTCTATTAAATTATCAGCTAAATCATAAAAGGCTTCTTCAAGTGTATCGCCATCCCCAAATACCATTACTTCATCTAAGGCTACTGTATACCCTAATCCATCCTCATCAGCCTCTATTACAGGATTAAATTTATATGCTTTATCAATAATATCTTCAAAAAGTTTTGTTGATATGATTGATACTGTTTCATCATCATTATTTTTCTGATTACCTGTAATTATTTCAAAACCTCTAAGTGCTTGTCTGAAAACACTTGGAAATTCTTGTTTGGTCGAGGTTATTGATTTTTCTTTAATTATTGAATTCATAAATTTCACCCTCTTATCATCATTCATATCCCTATACTCACTTCCCTTTATGTTCTTCAATTATAAGGATATGCTATCTCCTTCTACTATATACTATTATGAATCATATGTCCATATAGACCTTATTTCAATATCTTTACAAATAAAAAGGATGTCCATAATAGTTCCCTCTTCATTTACCTTATTTCAATAATCTTCAACTTCTCTTTTTTATCTACAGGCAACATCACTATATATTTTTCTTTTACCTTTTTACCTGTTACCTTTTCTAACACATTGGCATAATAGTTTACTTGCTGATTGTATTCTTGCTGCATGAATCCAGTTTTATAGTCAAGCAAAATCAGGCCATCTGGCTCTTCAAAGTAGCAGTCGATGACGCCTTGCAACATAATAGTTTCATCTTCATAAAGCTCTGAAGATAAATCCGGGCGAAGCTCCCTGCACTTTATATCTACGTTAAAAGGTGCTTCTCTATGAACTTTTAACGCTGATGTCATTCTATTTCCAAGGGTTGAACTGAAAAATTCATTTATTACTTCAACGTTTACTGCTTCTGCTTCTTTTTCGAGCATGATTTCTTTTTCTACTAATTGATCTATTTGATGGGCAATGGCTTCTTCTTGTTCCAAATCCTTCATATTTATATGCTGAAGAACCAAGTGCATGGCGTTGCCTTTTTCTACTGCTGACAATATTTTTTGCAAGGTTGATTTTTCCTCCTGCAAAAATTGAGGTTTTTTTATAAGAGGCGGTATAAACATTTTTCTATTGAAGTCCCCTATCTCTAATAAATTTTCCGCAAATTCCTCTCCAAATTGTCTGCTGTGCTTTTTTAGCTCAGTAACTGAAAGCTTGGCAGGCAGTGTTGCAGCCTCCTTATAGGGGTATTGCCAGCTTAATCTATCAAAAACTAGCTTTTCTTTTTCCGCATCCAAGGCTTCTAAAGCCTTTGCATCTAAAAATTCGAATACATTTTGCGCTTCTTTTGTCATATTTGAATCCAATCCCACATGAGATCTGTCATAGAAGCTAATACTCCATCTGGATGCATCTTCAATATAGTATTCTTTGTAGTCATCTTCAACCATGGTTAATCTAGTACAACCTCTGTGTCTTACCAGGGCAGGACATATCCAATCAAGATAGTTTTTGCCTTTTAGAATCTCATAGGCTGGTAGCTTTTTTCCCTCAACGTTTGCGGTTTCATTCCATTTTGCCACTGACTTTTCTAAGTTCTTAGTAGAGCCTGTTATGATGAGTTTTTCCTTTGCTCGGGTAAAAGCTACATAAAGTATGCGCATTTCTTCTGAAAGGCTCTCAAGTTTTATCTTACTTCTTATGGCTTCCTTTGCTATGGAAGGGTATTGAATTCTTTCTAGATGATTTACATAATCAGGTCCAAATCCTAGCTCCTGATGCAGTAATATGGACTTATTCATATCCATCAGGTTAAAGCCTTTGCCTGTGCCTGCCACAATGACAATAGGAAATTCAAGGCCTTTACTTTTGTGTATGCTCATGATCCTTACTACATCTTCATTTTCTCCTAGTATTTTTGCGCTGCCTAAATCCCCTCGACTACTTTGCATTTTATTAATAAAGTTTATGAAATTAAAAAGCCCTTTATAGGCTGTCTCTTCATATTGTCTTGCTCTTTGAAAAAGTATTCTAAGGTTTGCCTGTCTTTGTAGTCCTCCTGGCATTGCTCCTACATAACCAAAATAGCCTGTTGCATTATATAGTAGCCATATCAACTCATCCGTTGGTGTGTATCGGGCTTTTTCTCTCCAGCTTTCAAGCTTTTGGAGAAATAAAACTGCTTTTCCCTTAAGCTCCATATCTTTGGCAGTTTCATCTATAATAAGTTTTTTCAATGCTCCGTAAAAGCTGTCTTCACGATCAAACATCCTGATATCCGCCAGCTCCTCTGTGGAAAAGTATCCTATAGGGGAGCGCATCACAGCAAGGAGTGGAATATCCTGCATTGGATTATCTATAATATTTAAAAGGCTCATGATGGTTTGAATTTCAGTTGTTCTAAAATACCCCGCGCCTGAATCTGCATAGGCTGGTATATCCATTCTGCTCAGCTCTTCTACGAAAACATCAGACCATGTTTTTGTAGCCCTAAGTAGTATTACAATATCTTTATAGCTTGCAGGTCTGTACTCTTTTTTATTTCCATCGTATACTTTAAAAGGTGTGCCATTGCCTGGTTTTACAAGCTCTAGTATCCTCTTTCCTATGATTCTTGCTTCTGCTTGCATGATATCTGGGGTTTCTTCTTCGACTCCAGTTAAATCACTGCCTGTAGATTCACTGTCTTCGTCTTCTTCGTCGGCATCAGAATTATTTCCATCCTCCATGGTGCCATAATCCATGAGATGTAGCTCTATATCACCATGGGTTTCTAGATTATCCTCATAACAAGGGTAATCTGCTCCAGGGTTTAAGGCTTCATCCTCATCATAGTCAAGCTCTCCCATATCCACGGACATGATTTGTTTGAAAATATAGTTGACTCCATTTATCACATTGTCGCGACTTCTAAAGTTTTTAAAAAGCTTTATTTTCCTATATTGTGAAAGTGTATCCCCAGAGTAGCTTTTGTATTTGTTCAGAAAAAGCTCCGGTTTTGCCTGGCGAAATCTATATATGCTTTGTTTTACATCTCCAACCATAAATATATTTGGGGTTCCCCTATCTTCTCTGGATATTTTGCTAAGGAGTACTTCTTGCACGTCGTTGCTGTCTTGATACTCATCCACAAAAATATCCTCGAATCGATCTTTGTATCCATTGGCTATATCTGGATTATCAGTAAGGATTTTTAGACATAAATGTTCTAGATCACTAAAATCCAGTAGACCTTTTTCTCTTTTCTTTACCATATACCTTTGACTAAACTCTATGACCAATGCGGATAAGCAGCTCATCATAGGGTAAAGCTCACTTAAGCTTTTTTTAATATCCTCAGGATCTGCCCAAAAAATGTTCTTCTTTATTTTATCTAATTCTTTTTTTGCGCTGTCTCGCATTCCCTTTACTTTTTCTTTTAATTCTTCATCGGCTTCTTTTACTTTTCCAGAAAGCCTTCCAAAGCTTAAAGTACTAAAAGCATGATATAAAGATTCCCATGTACCGTCGCAGCCTTTTAAAAGGCCTTTCACCTCTAAAATATTATCTTGAAACGTAGGCAAATAAGGCATCAGCTCTGATGTTTTTTCTATGATTGTTGCCGCCTTTTGAAGCATGATCAAAGCACCTTGTATCTGTGCTTTTAAATGTTTCTTTAGCACAGGTATCCATATTGTTTCATCTATTTTGAAATCATCATCCACTCTAAATCTTTCGCTCATTTTCAAAAGCCATTGATCTGGCCAAGGATCACTTTGTACATATTCAAAAACATTTAACACAATATCTTGCAATGCTTTATCGTCCTTGCTGCCTCCATAGCATTCCACAAGGTCTATAAAATCTTTTCTATTGATCTCGTCCTCATACTTTTCCTCAAACATGTCTTCAAGGGCTTCTAGCTTTAGCAAGGTGGCTTCTGTTGTATCACTGATTCTAAAAGTTGGATCTAAGTCTATGCTGTGAAAATTGTTTCGTATGACTTCTAAACAAAAGGAATGTATGGTTATAATGCTGGATTTATTTAAAAGTGTAAGCTGCCTTTGCAAGGTTTTCGAGCTTTTGTCCACATCTAGCATCTTTTCTATGGCACTGGCTATTCGCTCTCTCATCTCTGAAGCTGCTGCATTTGTAAAGGTAACTACCAGCATTTTATCAATATCTTTAGGATTTTTTTCATCCATGATCTTTCTAATAATTCTCTCTACCAGCACTGCAGTTTTGCCTGCGCCTGCGGCTGCCGCTATTAATAGATTGGCAGTGGGGGCACTTATGGCTTGCCCTTGCTCATCAGTCCATCTTTTCTCGCTCATTATTTGCCCCTCCTTCTGCTAGGACTTTCCAAAACTCTTCATTCTTCAAGTCTTTTAGTACCTTATACTTATTTTCTTCAATAGCTGGGTCAAACTGACAAACGCTCATATAACTACAATACGTACAACTGGTGCTACGTTTGTTTTTGAATGGTTTTATGCTGATATCACCTTTCAAAATCTCTCCACCTAGCTTTTTCAAAAGAGCGTTTACATGATTTCTCAAAAGATCAAACTGTTCTGCAGTGGCTACTGAGGATTTACCTAATAAGCCTTCTTTGTTGATAAAAGCTGGGACAACATGTGAATAACCTGTTAATTCCCTGTGCATATGTCTTACAAGCTTCACATCTGCAAGAAGCAACCCTTTCATTTTAAGCTGTTTTACGATTTCTGCTTCTATTTCTTCTTTTGTCTTTTTCTCTTTTTTTCTAAAAACAGGGTCATCTATTTTGAAGTAGAGTATTCCTCCCGGTTTGGTATTTACCGTACCTGTAGTAGTCATATGCTTCATGGCTGCATCTAAATAGGTGATTAGCTGAATTTGCAGACCGTAGTATACATCAGAAAATCTAAAATCCTTGTCTCCAGATTTGTAATCAATAATCCTGATATAGGTACCATCTTCGTCTTTTGCACAATCTATCCGATCTATTCGTCCTTCTAGGACGATACGCTCTCCATTTTCTACCTCTATGACGATGGACGGTGCGCCATCTCTGGATGGCGAGCCATTTTCTCTACCGAAGGCCATCTCATAGCCCCAAGGATCAAAATCTCCTATTTTTATATGTTCTGCTATGGTCCAAACAGCCCTGGTTAATACTCTTTTTAATCTATCGCTTAAATATTTGTATCTTGCAGAGCTTTTTAGTATAGAGCCTGAAGTATTTTCTATTAAGTCATCCACAATTTCACTGACAGACTGTGTGCACCAATCCTTATCTATGTTTCTCCAGCCTTTGTCATCTTTTTCTATTTTCTTGGATATTCTGTCTATGACTTCATGGAGAAAGGTTCCCACATCAGGGGCTGCAAGTCTAAAAATCCTTCTTTCCTTTGCCATGAGCCCATACTGGGCAAAGAATGAGAAAGGACAGCCGGAAAACTTCTCAAACTTTGATATACTTGAATGCATCGGGCTTCCATAAAGACTTTTTACTTTATCTGGCACCAAGAAACTCGGGGTGTTTTTATAGTCAAAACCGTGAAAGGCTTTTATAAACTGTTCATTTACCATTTCATTTTGTTTGTACCATTTGTAGGCAACCCACCAGATGGAGTTCACCTTCCAACCATCCATATGATTTCTCACTACAGATAAAAGCTCACTCAAGGTTGGGTTTGGTGCTGATATGATGTTTAAGCACTCCTCATCTGTAGATGCTTTTTGCACATCACTATTTTGTGTGATAGTTGGAAAAAGTTTTTTTAACCTTGAAATAATGTTAGAAGGTCTCATGGCTCTGCCTTCATGGTCTGAGATTGAGTAGCTCAGTCTTAAAACCTTCGATGCAGTTGTCATAGTTGTATAGATATGATACTGCTCTTCAAATGCTTGGGTCACGGTATCACTTGCAATCTCTACCCCCATAGCCTTTAAGTTCGCCCTATCAGAGTCATTTAGTATTCCTTCATCGGTTTTTGCCGCAGGAAATACGCCATCATTTACGCCTAATATGTATAAAGCCTTCACTTCATGGCTTTTAGAACGGTCGATACTTCCCACCAGGACTTGATCAACTCCTGGTGGGATGATTCCTATACTATATTCACTAAAACCTGTAGCTATAAGCTTTTCAAACTGTTCTATGGTTACAGTCTCATCTCCTGCGACTTCAACGATTTGATCTAGAACCTCCATGACGATGTTCCAAATCTGGCTGTATTGATTGGCAAGGGTTAGCTCCCCTCTAGACTTCATTTCTTCAATGGTTCTTTCTATTCTTTCAGGCACTCCTATACCACACAGGAAGTTAAAAAGACTTGCGCATATTTCTTTGGCGCTTCTTTTTCCTTTTATTTCTTCGTAAAGTGTTTGTAAAGGTGCTACAACTTTGGTTCTTGTTTTGTTTATTTGTTCAAGTTTTTCTATTTCTTTATCCGAAAGCTTGAATTGCCATTCTTCCTCATTGGTCCAACGACTACCTCTTATACCCCACTGGAGAACATAGTTTTCAAGCAAATCTATTTCTGACCGATCTATATCCAAAAGCCCTGTCTTTAAATAACGAAACACTGCTTCATAGGACCATCCTCGTACGAAAATCTCAAACAACGATACCACGAGAAGGATCAAAGGATGGCTATTTATATTCATTTTGCTATCTATAAAAAATGGTATGCCATATTCATCAAAAACTGCTTTCACTAGTTTTTGATACCTTGCCATATCTCTTGTCACGACTATAACGTCCCTATATCGAAGACCCTGTTCTCTGCAAAGTCCTACTATGTCTCGCGCTGCACTTTCCACCTCACTATAAGGGTTCACCGCTGCGAAAATGCTGATGTCTTTGGTTGCTTCTCCGAAGGTTTTATATGGATGGGCAAAGTAGTTTTTCTCCAAATGACAAAGTGCCCTGCTCTCTCGGAGTCTGTAGGGTATCTCATCTTCCATTCTTATAGATGTTTCTACTTTAATATCATTTTCCTTTGCCAGCTTTAGAAGCTTCCAAGTGGTGTTTCTAGTGGATGAAAACATTTCTGCGTTGTCTGATGGACAATCTTCTAAAACGCAATCTGAACAAAGCACGATGTTTATCCGCGCCGCTTTGTTCATAAGCTGTGTGATGACAGCGTATTCTTGTGGTGTAAAACCTGAAAATTCATCTATCCAGATTTGGCTATTGTCAAACCTGGTGCAGGTTTCAAGTTTTTGTGCCATTATGGTTAAGTCGTCATCTGTATCTATATACTTTTGATGAAGTGCATTCTCAAATTCACTATATATTAAACTTATATCGGAAAGTTTTCCTGATAAAAGCTCATCCCCTACCTCATTGCTGACTTTTTTGAGCATATCAGGGGTTACATTATAGCGCTTCATTTCGCTGATTGTTGCTGACAGTGTATTTACAAAGCCTGTCTGCTTTGCTGCTTTTGAAAAAATGTTCAAGTTGTCTTTTTGTTTGTCCATGATCCTTTGAAGAAGCATGCACTTGCCCGAAGCATTCATATGTAACCGAGTGAGACCTCCTACTTCTGCAAAAACTCGATAAGCCATTCTCCTAAAGCTCAGCACTTCAATGCCATTGATGCCAGCGGCTCCACAAATACTCACCACATTTTTTTCAGCCTGGTGGGTATATTGCTCCGGCACAACAAGGACTTGCTTTGTACCACCCACAGTTTGGGTAGCTGCTTTTTTTATCTCATCAAGACAAAAGCGACTTTTGCCGCTACCTGCCCTGCCATATATGATTCGAAGACTCATACTTCCCCCCCCTCCCGGATGGGTGCCAGGCAGGGGATAGGCAAGCCTTTCCCCTGCCTGGCACCCAATTTAGTTGCTTTTCTCATTTAATTATATCATTAGTACAACGTATCCTGTCATATATTTTATAGAGTACTATTTTATGATTGAGGTGATTTATAACATGAGGACTCTGAGGATAGGTATGAGAGGCACTGATGTGATGGAGATACAGTCTTTGCTAAGCATCTTGGGCTACTATAAAGGTGCTTTAGATAGAGTTTTTGGCCCTCAGATGAGAAATGCAGTCATTGCTTTCCAAAGAAACTTTGGACTGACATCTGACGGTGTAATTGGCCCTGGAACATACAAGGTCATAGAAAAATACCTTCTTGGTTATGACACTTATTCAATTAAACCTGGAGATACCTTTTACAAAATCTCACAAAGGTACTTTACTTCACTTCCTAGGATACTTGCAGCAAATCCAAACCTAGACCCCACACGGCTTCAAGTGGGGCAACAGATTATTATACCTTATGGAATAGATGTAGTTCAAACCAATATTGATTATACCTATGAAATAATGGAAAGGGATATTAGAGGATTGAAAGTAAGATATCCGTTCCTTCAAACAGGAGTTGCTGGCAAAAGTGTATTAGGGAAAAACCTATACTATATAAGGCTTGGAAAAGGCACAAATGAGGTTTTTTATAATGGTGGCCATCATGCATTAGAGTGGATCACAGCACCTCTTTTGATGAAGTATCTAGAAAACTTCTCAAAGGCTTATGTAGATGGGACGAATATTAAAGGATATAATCCAAGGGAGATATTTAATAAAAGTAGCATAACTATTATTCCTATGGTAAATCCAGATGGGGTAAATCTAGTTTTAGACGGGCTTTCAAGAGATAACCCATATTACAGCCAACTCATACGATGGAATAATGGTAGCACATCTTTCTCTAGAAACTGGGAAGCCAATATAAAAGGTGTGGATTTAAACCACAACTATAATGCACTTTTTTATGAATATAAGGAAGTAGCGGAAAACATGGGCATTACAGGTCCTGGTCCAAGAAGATACCCAGGGCCAAGTCCAGAATCTGAGCCAGAATCAAAAGCTGTGGCTGATTTTACAAGAATTCATAACTTCAGACTGATTTTGGCTTATCACAGTCAGGGTAAAGTCATATACTGGAATTTTCGAAACATGGCTCCCCCAGAAGCAAAACAGATAGCTCAGCAGTTTGCTAGGGCCAGCGGCTATATGCTGGATGTACCAACAGGAGCTGCTTCATACTCAGGCTATAAGGATTGGTTCATTCAAACCTACAGAAGACCTGGGTATACAATAGAAGTAGGAAGAGGCACAAATCCCCTGCCACTATCACAGTTTCCCCAAATATATAGAGATAATGAAGAAATATTGCTTTTGGCAGCAATTGTTTAATAAGGGGGTGAATGAATGTATTATTGCCCTTATATGAATTGCGCTATCCTTTCTTTCAACCGTTATTCCGCCGCAGCAGCTAAATACAGTATAACAGTGAACTTAGGTACGCGCAGACTCACCTTATTTAAAGACGGAAAAATCTTTAAATCTTATCCAATTGCTATAGGAAAAATATTGACTCCTACTCCTAAAGGCGCATATAAAATAATAAACAAGCAGATGAATCCAGGGGGAGCTTTTGGTGCTAGATGGATGGGATTAAACAGAAGAGGTTACGGAATTCATGGAACAAATAATCCTTCCTCTATTGGTAAGGCTGTATCTCATGGATGTATCAGGATGTATAATAAAGATGCTATTGAGTTGTTTAGTTTGGTGGGGGTTGGGACTGTGGTTAGGATTGTGTAGGGTATGAAGTAGGAATTGAGAAAGTCTATCCCGATTTACAAGGGATAGACTTTCTACTTTGATTCCGGGACTGTCCCAATGCTTCCACGAATCTACCTAATCTTTGACTTGGGCTTTCTTCCATGTTTCAAAAATACCATAAGCTATATCATTTCTTGTTCCCAAGTTGTTTTTCAAAGGCTCAATCTTTGTTGCGTTAGGAATTATCTGAGATTTCTCAACTGTAGTCAGTAGTAGATTTCTACATTTAATGCTACTCATGGTATAAACTAATGCCGCATTTTTCAGGTTTGTCTGCAGCTCGGTTGAAATTGGCGCTTTTTCATTTTTAGCTTGATTCAAAAGTATTTCATATTCTTTTGCAGCTAGTTTTTGTATGCTATTCATTCCTGCAAAAGCAAGCCATGATTTTGAAGATTCAATCTGCCGTGAAACCAATAATTTTGTAATTGTAAGGGCAATGGTACCTTTCAAATAGGTAATTTTCTCAGCTCCCTTTGCAATACCATTTGTGATTATCCATTTCATTGCCTCTTTTACAGTATTGTCCGCAGTTACGCTGATCATTGTTGTAATGATTTGGTTTGTAGTGTCCCTTTTGTTTTTACTAATTATATTTTTAGATATTTCAACAATCAAAGCTTTATCAGATGATGCTGTATTCTCATCGGATAGATGATTTATAAACTCTTCATAGTTTTTGCCTATAATATCGTATGTATCAGCAATGGTCTTCAGCAACATAAGTTCTGTTATTGTATCATTTACAGTGGATAATCCAATGGACAAACCCTTGTCCGTTACTTTACCCCCTACATCTTGAAGAAATTTATTATAATTAAAGTCGCTACCTTTAAACTCTTTGTAAATATCTATGATATCACTGCCAATAGATATTACTGTATCATTAGTAAATGCTTGTGTTTTAGCTATACTTTCCAAGTTCTTCTGCAATAACGTCTTTGTCTCTTCCTCCGTTGGTATAAGTAATCTGGTTATGGAATCCTCAAAATACTCCCTTTGATTATTATTTCCAAACATATCCCCAATATCAAATTTTGAAATATCTACACCCGTTTCCAGAAGCGCCGAACCCGTAGTAGCTAAATACACATAATTTTTATATTGCTTTTCGGTCATATTTAAATCATCTTTGTAATTGTATTCCCACACCTTATGACCATCTGTAGATATCGGATTGATGAATATAGAAAAAGCCTTATTCTTTACTAAATTATTCACATTTAAATTATAAAAGTCACTTGTTATATATACGGTTTTGGTATTTCCATCCCAATCAACGCCTGCTCTCAAGCCTTCCGCAACCGCCTGGGTAGGAACAAACATGATATTGTTAACTACTGTTGGTGGCACATCAAGGGTTATGGTTTTTCCGTTAACGCTCATATTTCGATTATCAATCTGCATTTTAATGGCAATGTCACCTTTTGTTGCTGAAATGGTCTTTGTAGCTCCATCCCAATGAACGATTGCACCCATGCTTTCAAAAATCTTTCTAAGAGGAAGCAGGGTTCGACCATCTTTGGTAATAGGAGACTGGTCAAAATTGAGTTTTTGATTATCCAATAATACCTTAATACCGTCTTGTGGTATACCAATTTGAAGTATCTTTATTGGTTTATTTTTATCTGTCTTTGTACCATCACCCAGTTGCCCAAACACATTCCATCCCCATGTCCAAAGGCTACCGTCATTCTTTATGGCAACGGTATGTGAACCTGCACTAACTGCTGTGACATGATCCGTCACCTTTACCGGTGAGTGCCTATCTGTCGTGGTTCCGTCTCCAAGTGCACCCAATTCATTATATCCCCATGTCCAAAGGCTACCGTCAGTCTTTATTGCAGCTGTATGGCCACCACCTATACTTACGTCAACTACATGATCCATTACTTTTACTGGAGTGTATCTATCTGTTGTTTTACCATCCCCCAGTGTACCAAATTCGTTGAATCCCCATGTCCATAGGCTACCGTCGGTTTTTATAGCAGCTGTATGATAATTACCAGCGGCTACTGCTGCTACATGATCCATCACCTTTACTGGTTTATTTCTATTGATCGTTGTACCGTCTCCCAATCCTCCACTATAATTCGATCCCCATGTCCAAAGACTGCCGTCAGTTTTTATGATAGCTGTGTGAAGATCCCCTGCACTGACTGCTACTACATGATCCATCAACTTAGTGGGTGTGTATTTATCCGTCTTCGTACCGTTTCCTAGTTGTCCATATTCATTGCTCCCCCATGTCCAGAGGCTACCATCGCTTTTCATAGCAACTGTATGATAATCTCCTGCACTAACTGCCACTACGTCTTCCATCACCTTAGTAGGTGTGTATCTATCTGTCTTCGTACCATCTCCCAGTTGCCCAAATCCATTGTATCCCCATGTCCATAGGCTACCATCGGTTTTTATGACAGCTGTATGATATGATGCACTGACCGCTTTTACATTATCCATGACCTTTGCTGGTGTTGGTACATCTTTGTATTGTACAAATGTTGACGTGCCATCCCCCAGCTTTCTCCAATTCCATTTTGATATATCTTCGCCTTTTTGCCCTATCATAATTGCTCCCCACGTCCAAAGACTCCCATCCGTCTTTATAGCAACTGTATATCGATCCCCTGTACATATCATTTGAGGTTTCATCTCAGGTGCAACAGCATTTACAGGTGTTATTCCACCTATTAGGGACATTGTCATGATAAACACTAGAAATAAACTCATTATTCTCTTTCCCATGTTTTTTAGCTCCTTTATATGAATTTTATATTTCATTTGATTTTTCAGCACCCTTGCTGTTACTACTAAAATTACAATAAGTGTCTAAGTGGGGGATAGGCAAGCCTTTCCCCTGCCTGGCACTCAAAATGTGGCACAGCCTTTCCCCTGCCTGGCACTCAAAATGTCTTGCACGTATTGGTCTATCAAAAGCTCCTGGTATCCGCAGACTTTGTGGTGTTCTAGGGCTTGTTTTATTTCTATCAGTTCTTGGTTTTCTATATTTGATAGCTTTTGAATACGGCTTTCAAAGGTTTTGCTACCTTTTATCATTAAGTAGTCCTCTCGTGTGTATCTCCATAGAATCAACTGATCTCCATATCTTGTTTTTAGTTTGTCAGCTATTTTTATCCCCTCTGGGTCAAAGTCTCCCGAATAGTATAGCGTTGCTCCTGCGCTATATAGCTTATCTAAAAGCATCAACGAAGCGGTATTGAGCTGTCCGCTGGTACATATGAGGGCAGGTCTTTTAGCTGGGTCACTATTTTGTATTCGGCTAATTACTTCCATCAATACAACTGGGTTTTCAAAAATATAGACTTGATTTCCACTAAAAATCAGTTGGTCTATGGAGTTTAAATTTTTTATAGATATATGAAGGGGCTCTCCTGCATCATGAAAAGCTTGCCAGCCTTTATGTAGTTCTTCTCCCCTCAGTGCTTTAATCCCATATATGGTTGTAAATATGGACACCTCGTCTCTGGCGATTCCGCCACTATATAAAAGCTCATTTGTCTCCTCTATATTTTGCGGATAATCCTTCCCTAATTTATAGCATATTCCAAACATAAGCAGTCTGCATGCTGTGGTTCCGATATCAAAATAATGGGGGTCCTTTGTAATCTTTGAAGAAAAAAGAGGCAATGGCTCCACGCGCACTCTGCTATAATCAAGAGTTTCAAGTGCTTTCATAACATAATAAAGCTTTTCTTTTAATGCTTCGCTATCCATGTTATATTCTTTTAGGATGCTGTTATATCCATAGTTTTTCTCGTTCATGGCGGAGATGAGCCACTCTATTCCATTGGAAAAATCACTTGCGTTGTTTATGATGCTTTGATAATTTTTTGTTTCCCCTGTTTCTTCAAAGGAGTGCAAAGCTTCCTTTACTTTATCTCCAAAATGGCCTGCCAGATCTTTCATATCTTCATCACTTGCTCTACCTCTACGTTCTAGTACTTCTAAAAGGTCTGATATATCTAGCTGATCCTCACGCTCTGCTCTTTTTGGCACCCATTTTAAGCTTAATGCTAGACTGCTTGATGTATTCATGGATTCCATAAGGGTATTTATTTTATCGACCCATTGTCTTGAAAGGTATATTTTTGAGCTTATTTTGCTGCTTATGGTGTTTAATAAGACCTCTTCAAATATCCGTCTTTCTTCTGTGCTGATAAGTAAGTTCAATTCTTCTATATCTTTTTTTACAACATCAATCAAACTGCCTAGTGCCATGTCTTTTCCTTGAACTCTGCATAGTAAATCAATTCTTCGTCTACTATTTGATTCATCCTCAAACAATCTGATAATCTTTGGGCTGAATTCTCTCAGCTCTCCTGAATTGTCATGGTAAGCTTCAATAAGCTTATCACTATAATAGCTTTTATCCTTGCTTGTATCCTCATCCATAACTTGAAGGGCTTTCTTTAAAGAAGCCAATGGGTCTGCTGCTTCCTCAAACAAAACATATTTTAATGAAAGCTCTTCCAGAAATATTTCCTTTGTAACACTTAATTCCCCTTCTTTTGCTAAAAGTATTGCTTTGTGCTCATTGACGCTTTGGTTTATGTTTATAGTGGCAGTATTGATTTCTCCCTTTCTTCTTTGAAGCCCCTCTATGCACCTTGGGTTATTTTTTTGTATATGGATACACCTTTCCATATCAGCTTCTAAGGAGCCAATATCAAAGGTGCTTAAGCTGTCTTGCAGTGCTCTTTCTTCTGTCTCATTGCTGCTTAGCTTTTCTTTTTTCAAAATGATTTCTCTATATAAATTGTCGATATCTATATCAAGAAGTTCTATGGATTCTTTTTGATTTTCTAAGTTATTGAAGAGATTTTTGATTTTTGCTTGCAGAATCTTTGCTTCTGTTAAAATTTCTCGAAAATGAGCGGATGCTTCTTCTGCCTCTTCAAAGGCCTGAGAGGTCTTTTCTATGGCTAACCCTTGCATTGCTTCATAAAGTTTCCCTTTTAAATTCTTCTGCTCCTTGATTATGTTGAAAAGCTCTTCTTCTGCTTTTATCATATTGTTTTCTAAATCTGTTATGTCTTTGACAATAGTAGCTATCATATCTACTGCTGTTTTGATATCTTCAAAAGAAGGTCTTGCTCTATACTCTTCATCTAAAAGCTTCATGTCGTCAGCTAAGCTTTGCTTTTTGGCTTCATGGTCAGATATTTTACTTTGCAATCCCCTGATTTCCTCATTCTTCTGCTCTATAAGCTGCTCTCTATGACGCTTCCTTGCCATTGCTCCGATATACTTCGCTTGATAATCCTCTGAAGCCTTACCCCTTAATGGGCCAAATGTATAGTTGCCTTTTTCATCTAATGAATATATATTTTCATCGTCTACATAGATGCTTTGAAGAATATTGTACACTTCTTCCTTTGATACACCATTTAACATCTCTTTTGAAATTTCACAATAATTCGAAAGGTTATAGCTCATCATATTGCCCTGGGTAAATATATATTTATCCCACTGTTTTTCATCAAAACCAAGGACTTTTTCTTTGTCTTTGGCGTTTATTATCAAAGCATCCAGTATGCCTATTTCATTTAATACACTTTCTATAGCGTCTTTCATGTTTTCGCTGGTACCTTTGTTGAAGTCTATTGCTTTATATAGAGGAATAAAAGGAATTCCCTCTGCAACTAGCCTTTGTCTGTTCTTTAAAACGCCCTCTTCTCTCATAGGCTCTACATCTTTTTGCTGTTTAAGCGCTTCAATGGCTTCTTTTATATCTTCAATGTTTTTTTTAATTTCATTCATTGTTCTTTTTTCAAATTCTGAAGCGGCTGTCTTTTCACCTTTTATGATATTATAGGCTTGGGTTACTGGCATATCCAGTTCGCTTATGACTCTATTGTCAGCGGAACCTTCTATTTCATTGATGAGCTTAAAAAGCTCAAATAAAACAATTTTATCTATCTTTAAAAGCTTGTTTTTCTCATTCCAGCCGTTGTATTGATCCTTTTGCTCTTCTTTTGTTTCTGTAAGCAAGGTATTGCACCTTAGGAGTTCTGATTCTTGATATTCTTTTTTGGATTTTAAATCATCACAGTGCATCTGTTTGATATTAAGATTATTCTCTAATGCTTCATATTCTTTTATGATCCTTTTGGCTTCCTTTATTCTGATTACAGCCTTTTGAAGGGCAGCATCAATATACGCAAAATCATATTCTTTGAGATCCTGCATGACCTCTTTTTCCAGGTACTGACCTTCATTGAAACTGAATTCTTCTGAAATTTCAACCAGCTCATTTAGTTTGTTCTTCATTTGGGATGTTGTGATATCAATATTTTCCTCTATTTCTTTTTGATTCCACACTTCATTATCTAAAAGCTCATTTGCCAGTTTATTCTCTTGGAGATTCAAGGCTTTTAGCTGATTCTTCTTTTCATCAATTGATTTTAGAGATAGATCGTAGCTCTTGGCTTTTTCATAAAGACAAAATCTATTGTATTTATCATATTGAAATTTAATGCTGTTTGACGCTTTCAGCGCTCTTTCCTTTTCTTCTAGGCTGCTTTGAAGCTGATCCATATTTTCCATTGATTCTGACATAGGTCTCAAATCATCTTCCGAAAGCAATTTCAGGGAATTGGAAAGTATATTATATATTTCAGTTGGCTTGAAGTCCTTTGAAAGCTTTGGACTTCGAAGCTGTATCAAAAGGTTTAAAAGCTCTTCATAGCCTTCTACTTCTTCAAATCCAAAAAGCATTTCATTTACCTTTGCCATATATTTCCCTTGAGCTTCGGTATAAAAGTTAGATGTGCCCAATTCATTTTGTAGCTGCTTTTTCGTCAAAGCTACCTTTTCTTCAAATTTTTTGTATAAATAAATATCCTTACCTACTCTTCTGCCATCGCTGATGATGAAGTACCAGGCATCCATCGGCTTGCCAGTCTGGGCTTTCAGCCCCATGCCTATGGTGATATAGGTTTCGGTGTTTTCTCTTTTAAACTCTGTATAAAGATAAGCTGTTCTTTCATCTATTTCTTCATCTAATAAATAGTTTTCAAGCTTTCTCGACCGCGTACCAAATGGATCAAGGCGCTCAGGGGACTTATTCCCATCTAGTAGCAATGGGATAAAGCTTTGCATGGTTACAGACTTTCCGCTTCCATTACTGCCGCGAAAAAGCAGCTTGCCATCAGACAGCTCAAATTCTTCGTCATCATAGTACCAAAAATCAATAAGACCAAATTTATTTGCAATCCATCTATTATTGTTCATCTCCATCCCCTACCTTTCCAATGGCTGCCTCACTAAAATCTTGATCACTGATAGGATAGTCCTTTGGATAATCCCCTATAACTTTTGAAACGAGAGGATAAATACATAGTTCATCACTCTTTTGAAGCATTGAAAAACCGCTCATATAGGATATGACCTCCGTGTATAGCTTTTCTTCGCTACACTCTCTGTATTCTTTGCTCCAGCCATGGCCTTTTTTTACTTTTACATCATGTAAAAGCTCCTTGAAGTCTTCTTCGCTAAGAGTTATTAAATCATTTGTCTGTCTTTTTAAGTCTCCAGTCTTTACCATTCCATATAGCATCTTATTGATGTTAAGCACTACATCACTGATCCCTGCTGTTGAGGGAAAGCTGTTTTTTAGATTTTCATTTTCTGCTGGAACCATAAGCGCACCATTTTTGTGAACATGAAGTGTCCAATCCAAATAATGATTGAAATCCTCTTCTATTCGAGATCTACCTTTTTTTATATAATCATAATCCTCGTCGGTAGCGCCTTCATTATATACAATGGGAGATAAAAGCAGTCTCCTGTAAACTCTGTTTCTTCTGACAAAGCCTCTCTCGCTATCAAGGAGGTCTTTGTTATAATCTTCAATATCCTTATAATCCCTGCATTTCATCATATCCATTGGAAAGCTTCTCACTAGATATTTTGATAATCCAGTGTTCTCATACAATGCTTCTGTGGTTTCGTTTTGTGCAAAATCTTTTTCTTCTTCCTCATTTACTATAAAAAGCTGAAGCTTTATGCAAAACTTCATAACCGTTACAAGCTGCCTTCTGATCTTGTAATCAGTCCATTCTACAGTGCCACTGATGCTATTTGCACTGATATAGTCAATTGCATGGGACAGCAAAAACTGTTCTTCCTTTGACTTGTCCTCAAGAAACATAAGTATGAGAAGTAAAAATACATATTCATTTTTGTCCTTGAATTCTTCAATGCCCATCCAACTCTCTGCAATGCCTGGCAGTTTTTCAAGCTTTATAAAATCATTCCGAACTATCATAGTATAGCCAAGCTTGTCTGTTATAAAGCTTTTGAAGTTTTTTATTCCATCTTTAATAGAATAATATAGCTCTTTGTCCTTGGATTTTTGTATGAAATAATTTTCTAAAAGCTCTTTAAGCTCCTCCATCCTCTTCTACTCCTCAAACTCGATAATATAATGGGGCATTGTAAAAACGCCGTCCTCACAGCTCAGTTTAATGCTTTTGCCTACGGCACCTTCAATAATAGTATATTCTTTTCCATATTCCGTCTTTGCGCTATCTCTTTTCATGCTCTTTGCTCTTGATAGCCATCGTAAAAGCACAAAACGATCCTTTCCAGATATAACTGGTAGTTCTTCAAAATCTATTCGTTTATCTATCATAAGTCTTTTTATAATTTCCTCTTCATTGCTTCTTTTTTCCATAATTTGTTTAAGTTTTTCTTTCTTTATATCACTTTTGTCTATGATGGGTCTTCTATAAGTCTTTTCACGATAATTTCTTACTCTAGGTTTTAAAATGATTTGTGTTGGCGTTTCATCATAGATGCTACTATTTATGCTTTCTGTTTCTCTAATTGGATTCGCTTTTATATGCTTTATAGAAAAAACTCCAAACACTAAGGCTGAAAGCTTGTTGGCCTCTTCTAGGGTGCTGACTTTATCAAACATGTAAGCCAACTTCCTGTATTCTTCTTTTCTGTTGGAGCCACTTCCCCGCTTGTCTGCTATTTGTGCTGCAAATCTTGTTATTTTTCTTATGATTTCATTGGTATTATCTATAAGCTGTTCTATGAGAGGCTCTCTGCCTTTATAGCTTAAAAACCATTCTTTCATGCTTTGAAATCTTCCTATATTAATATCCTTGTACTCATGTTCTTTTATTTCTTGAGCTGATATGGTTTTTTCATATTGATAGATCTTTTCTATAATATGAGAAAATGTATCATCCGTAGTAGCTTTTAGTATTTCTTTTATCATAAGACTATTGATCTGCAGCCCGCGGATGAAATCTCTCAAATAGCCTATAAACCCTTCTTTATATAAGAGGAATTCTGTTGTCTTCATCATTTCTTCGGTTTTGGGAGAATAGAAGCGACTAATATAGTCCTGATAATTTTGATTTAGATCTTTGAAATCGCTGTTGAGCTTTTTCCACCAGTTGTATAGTTCCTTGCTGTCCTTTGATAATATATCCTGAAGTGCCAATAAATCATCTTTAAATCGCTCCACCATGCTGGCTTCCAACGAAGCATTGTTTTCTACCGTCATATTTTCAAGGGTTAATAGCATTCTTTCTATTTCAATGGTATAGGGTGAAAGCTGATAACGAAACTCTTTATTTCTGTACTCTTCTATGGACTTCACCTTAGAAGAATCTGATGTAGCCAGTAAGTTTTTCCATGAAGTCAGTGCATCAAGATCAGACCTAAGATTGTCCATGTTATACTCAGAGAAATCCTCATATTGTGCCAATTGTTCGAATATATCTTCTTTATATAGTATGTATTTCATTTTTTCATAGCTATTGTACATCATTCTAATGATAGCCCTGTATCGCCAGGTGTTATCCGTAGATAAATATTTTGTTTCCTCTATTTGTTTTTTCTGCTTCATGTCCAGTCTCATTCAATCACCACACCCTATTTGTTTGTTATTCATCTATATTTTAACATAAAAAAGTTGGCTATCCTTTTTTTTAGAGATTTTATTGTCTCTTCTTATAAATTATAGCCAACTTTATTAGGTTTTTAAACTTTTTTGCTTCACAAGTCTGCCTCTGGAAGCATCGGGGACGGTTCCTTTTGCTTCATGCTATTTACTATTATCCATATTAAACCTGTGCACAAGGTTATTGTTAACTCCCAATAAATTTCCAATTTGTCTGTGACTTAGCTTGCTATTCTGCAATAAATCAAAGATTAGTTCGTCTAAAAAATGCGGATTATTATAAATTTGTTTGGCATCTATTATACCTTTTTCTTTGCAATATACTGATATTATTGTTTGCCCTTGCTCTAATCTGTTTTTTGCTATATCCTCCTTCGTGTCTAAATATTCATTATTATCCCTTTCATTGTTAAAGGATTTGAATTGATTTATATTGGAAAAGTATTTTAATATAAACCTTTTTTGTTTATTGCTTATTATTTCATTTGTATTTATATATTCATTGTAGCTGCTCCAATTATATTCTTGAGCCTGTCCTACCATTTTGGCTTTTACAGGATTATTATGCACATATCTAATTACTTGCAGCAAATACTTATCATCTTTTATTTCTTCGCTTTTGTATCGGTCTTGAAAAACATGCCCTACTCTATCCAGATCGCGGTTATATTTCATGGCATACTTAACATTAGTCACCTTTATTGCTTTTGCAAGATCTGAAAGCACTGCTTTAGCTATGATATGCACATGATTATCCATGATGCAGTATGCTGCAATATCTATTAATTCTTCATCCTCCTGGATTTTTAATAATTCCAAAAAGTATCTCTTTTGTTCATCACGGCTAAGCACTTTTTCTCTATTATTGCCACGTATCATGATATGATAGTAATCCGTAGGACTTACTGACCTTGCTTGTCTTGGCATATTTTTCACCTCTTGTATAACTATACCATAATTTGGAACATGAAGCAAAAGGAACCGTCCCCAATGCTTTACAATGCTTCTTTATCGGTTATAGTTGACCTTATCATATAGTTGTTCACCAATGCGTGAAATACCAGCTACTTCATCTGTTACTTCCATAGTAATCTCAGTCTGAATTTCCACACGTGAAGCGATTTCCTCAAAATGTGCTGAGTTTTCTTCTAATATGGCTGCTATGTTAGAAATGGAATCTTCAATTTTTGAAAATTCAACATGGGCTTGCTGGATTAACACCGATTCTTTACTCAGATTCTGATCCACAATGATAAAATCTTTTTGCACTTTCCCAAATTGTTTATCCAATTGACTCATAGCCTCTATTCCATCATTCATGGCACTTTGTCCCACCTCTGCGGTTTGCATAGCTGACTTCGTTGCAAGCATCAGTTGCCCGGTAATTTTGCGTATATCATCGGCAAAGATGGTGCTTTCAATAGATAGCTTTCTGATTTCTTCCGCTACTACTGAAAAACCACGTCCGTGTTCCCCTGCCCTAGCAGCCTCGATGGAGGCATTTAATGCCAAAAGATTGGTCTGGGCGGCAATTCTGACAATGCCGTCCAAGTGATTCTGAATATCACGCATACGATCTGAAAGAACTTTTATCGTATCGAAGCTTTCTGTCATGCTGGCATTCATTTCGAATATTGCTGAACCCATGACGGTCATAGATTGACCGCTCTCAGAAAAAGCACCCTTGAGTCCTAAAAAAATACCGTTCAGTTGCTGCATCATGTGATAGGTTTGGTCTACTTGTTCTCCCGATGTAGTTACTCCGTTGTTAATATGGGACACAGATGAAGCTGCGTCCTCAACACTTAAGGCCAACTCCTTAATGGCACTTATGATGGCTTCGTTGCTGGCTTTATTATCTTTCATCTTCATACTACAACTATTTGAGGTCTCTTTTAGTTGCTTTGATGAATGCGTAATATCTTCAAAGAGTGCGTTTAGCGCTTGTAAAGCTTTTACGCTTTTCTCGGCTTCAAACTCAGCGCTTTTTACAGTTTCTTGTCCCCATTTGCTCAGTAAAATCAATACGAAATAGACGCTAATTAAAGCGCCAATGCGTGGAACGAAATCACCAAGACCCATACCTGGATCGATGAGGAACTGTGGTTTAATCAAATAAAGACCAGTTAGGAAAACTGAAATGAAGCCACCTACCGCAATCATACGTTTATAATTAAAATACAACGCTTGCATAACCAAGGCTAGAATATAGATGTTGAACATTCTTGCAACTCCACCATTCACAATGGACATACCTACAGATGCAAAAAAGGGTAAGAATACGACAATTTCACTCTTCACAGAGAGTGACAGGGGTATAAAGCAAATCAAAGTTGCGATCAATGCGGTTACAGAAGTGGCGACTAGGGCTTTAATACCATAGTTCACTCCACCATTAATGTATGCTGTAAGGGATAAGAGTCCTGAGAAAATCCAAATAAATACACTATTAGCCTTGACGGCTCGTTTTAAATCGTACTGCATAAGACACCTTCTTTCATTCATTTGCTCCATTAATTCTAGGTCACAATAACCAGTATCTAGGATGTTTCTCATTAAGGGTACAGAAAATATATTGCCTTCATTGTGCGATTAATTTATAAAGAATTTAGAAGACATCGTCTATAATTGTACCATCTTAATCACCATCTTGCCATAAATCAAATGAATTTTTTCTATAAATGAGATATTTTTTATTATGAAAAGACTCACTAAAATTTACCACAACACAACAGCATTACAGGCACTATTTCACCTATTCAGGACATTATTATAGCAACCATTAAAAAGAACCGTCCCCAATACTTCTATCTTAATATATCGATATAAATATGTAGATTGCAATACTTTAAACCTAGTAATATATTTACTTATTATCGTAAGTATCCATAGTAAAGTCAGACTATAATAATATAAAGGAATTCTGTAATATTTTTTACTCTATATAATGAATGTGAGTTAGAAAGGAGCAAAAGGAAGATGAGAAGTGATTCAATAAAAGAAGGTATTCAACAAGCACCACATCGATCTCTGCTTAATGCGCTGGGCATGACGGAGGAAGAAGTTAAAAGACCACTAATAGGTATTGTCAGCTCTTATAATGAAATTGTACCAGGGCATATGAACTTAGACAAAATAGTAGAGGCAGTGAGGCTTGGGGTTGCAATGGCAGGGGGAACTCCTATGGTATTTCCGGCTATAGCAGTATGTGATGGCATTGCCATGGGACATCAGGGAATGAAATATTCATTGGCAACTAGGGAATTAATCGCAGATTCCACAGAAGCAATGGCAATGGCTCATGCTTTTGACGCACTTGTTATGGTGCCAAACTGTGATAAAAACGTACCAGGGCTTTTGATGGCAGCGGCGAGAGTCAATATTCCAACTATTTTCGTCAGCGGTGGACCAATGCTAGCAGGAAAAGTCGGTGGGAAGAAAACAAGCTTATCCTCTGTATTTGAAGCAGTAGGCGCATACGCAGCATGCAAAATGTCGTTGGAAGACGTACAAGAATATGAAACCAAAGCATGTCCAACCTGTGGATCCTGCTCGGGCATGTTCACTGCCAATAGTATGAACTGTCTAACAGAAGCTCTAGGAATGGGACTCAAGGGCAACGGAACCATACCTGCTGTATACTCAGCAAGAATACAACTGGCAAAGCATGCGGGTATGCAGATCATGGAGTTACTTAAAAATGATATTAAGCCTAGAGATATTATGACAAAAGATGCTTTCATGAACGCATTGACCATAGACATGGCCCTAGGATGCAGCACAAACAGTATGCTTCACTTACCAGCTATCGCTCATGAAGTAGGTATAGATCTAAATGTTGACATTGCAAACAGCATCAGTGCAAAAACACCAAACCTTTGTCACCTGGCACCAGCAGGAGATTCATATATGGAAGACCTAGATGAAGCAGGTGGAGTATATGCTGTTATGCACGAGCTCGACAAAAGAGGCTTGCTAAAAACAGACATCATCACCTGTACAGGAAAAACCGTATCAGAAAATATTAAAGGCTGTATTAATAAAAATACGGATATTATTAGACCCATTGAAAATCCATACAGCGAAACAGGTGGAATTGCTGTGTTAAAAGGAAATTTGGCACCAGACTCCTGCGTCGTAAAACGCTCTGCAGTAGTACCGGAAATGATGAAACATCAGGGCCCAGCTAGAGTATTTGACTGCGAAGAAGATTCCGTTATAGCTATAATAGGCGGTAAAATTGTAGCTGGAGACGTTGTAGTTATCAGATATGAAGGACCAAAAGGTGGCCCAGGCATGAGGGAAATGTTAAACCCTACGTCTGCTATTTCAGGTATGGGCTTAGGAAGCTCAGTAGCACTTATAACGGATGGACGCTTTAGTGGTGCATCAAGAGGTGCATCTATAGGACACGTATCCCCCGAGGCAGCGGTAGGAGGAAATATCGCCCTTGTTGAAGAGGGAGATACGATAGAAATAGATATTATGGCAAACACCATAAGCTTCCAAATATCAGAAGAAGAATTGGTAAAGAGAAGAGCAAATTGGGTTCCAAGACAACCTAAAATTACAAGTGGTTACCTGGCACGTTATGCGTCCTTAGTAACATCTGGGAACAGAGGAGCAGTATTAGAAATACCTAAAAAATAAAAAGGGGGAAATGTCATGAAAAAAATAGCAAAACTAATTTCTAAGTATTTCGGTCTTATCATTATTATATTTATGGTGCTCGGATTTTTAACACCTGGCTCATTTAAATGGGTAACATCTAAAGTATACGGACAGTCCTTCATTAACATTTTACTTGGTATTATTATGTTTGGTATGGGTATGACATTGAGTGTAAACGATTTCAAGTTAGTCCTAAAAAGGCCTCTAGATGTTTTTAAAGGAACCGCCGCTCAATTCATCATTATGCCTGGACTTGCATTCTTGCTAGCTAAAGCATTTGGTTTAGAAGAAGCTCTGATGGTTGGTGTTGTGTTAGTAGGTACCTGTCCAGGAGGAACAGCCTCCAACGTTATTACCTATATGGCAGGCGGAGATGTAGCATTGTCCGTTGCTATGACAACAGTCTCCACCTTGCTTGCACCAATTTTGACACCTGCAATTACTTATTTATTAATTAAACAAACAGTAAGTTTTGATCCAATGAATATGTTTATCAGCATTATACAAGTTGTTTTACTGCCAATTATATTAGGCTTAATCGTAAAAGCAATTATAAAAGAAAAGGCAAGTGTTATAGAAGACTATATGCCTGCAGTTTCTACAATATCAATTGCATGTATCGTAGGTGGTGTAATCGGAGCAAATTCCGCAAAGATATTGGCTTCCTTAGGCATTATCGTTGTAGTTGTTATTCTTCATAATCTACTTGGATATGCACTTGGCTTCTTAGTAGCGAAAGCTACAGGCATGGATCGCAAAAAGAGTATTACTCTTGCTATTGAGGTAGGCATGCAAAACTCAGGCTTAGCAGCATCCTTAGCAGCAAGCCAATTTGCTACAATGCCTTTGGCAGCAGTTCCAGCAGCATTATTTAGTGCATGGCACAATATATCAGGATCAATATTCGCTTGGGGTGTAAAAACTCTTGAAGCAAAAAGAATTCAAAGCCAGTCTCAAACTCAAAAAATGTAGAATAGTACGAAGCGAAAGCAAATCCAATGAGTTGGATTTGCTTTTTTTTATTAAGGACTTATAATAAAGATAGATAGATTATAAGAGCATTTTAGGTGGTGATTGATATGAACTTACTAGATAATATGAATAAGCTTGATAAGCAAATATTTCAATGGGGCGAAATCTCATGGATACATGAACCAGTCGACTCTCCATACAGACGTTTGAGCGTGGCACAAGTAATAATTTATTCAGGATGTCAACAAAAAAAGCACCTGCACCTAGGAGAAGAGCAGCTTTTCTACGTTGCCCAAGGACAAGGGTTATTTATTACAGATGAGAAGAAAGAAGATATTTGTAAATCCATGTTTATTTACTGTCCACCTTACTCAGAGCACGAAGTATATAACACCGGCAAAGAGGATCTGATTTTCATAATAGCCTATGTGCCTATAAAATTAGTTCAATTGGAAAATCACTATATGATTACCATGGATAGAAGTATACAGGATATGATTCCTATAGAAATATTGGAAAATATGAAAGAACAGTTGTCTGAGCTTTTAAAGATTACCATTCATATTTATGATGAGCGTCATCAACTTCTTACAGAAGACCATGAGAAAAACGAATTTTGTAAAATATGTGCTTCCCAGAATCAGTGTTGTAAACTGAAATATGCTAGTGACAGTGCGAATCAATTATCCGACAAGCTGTATAGATGTGAATATGGATTGACAGAACTAGAGGTACCTATCACTTTAAATGATAATGTTTTTGGCTATTTAAAAAGCGGCAGCTTCATTTTAAGCAAATCCAAAGAAATGGATGAAAAGATTTTTCAAATGGGAAGAAAACGAGGTATAAAGAATGATATTGTAATGGCATCCTATGAAGAAATCCCAGATATGATCAAAAGCCGCATATATGTAATAGAAGAATCCTTAGCTATTGCAGCACAGCTCATCCAAAAAATCATGGAGCGTAGTATTTTAGAGCATGAACTAATAAAAAAAGACAACGAAATATCCATGAGTACAAAAGAAAAAACACAATTAAAAGATGCACTAAAAAAGGCCAATGATAAAATATATAATAATAAAATTTTTGCCGGTGGCTCGGGTAGCTCAGGTAGATCAAATGAAATCATATATCCATATGACCTAGAAATCATGCTGGAAGATGCTATCAAGGGACTTGATTTTAAAAAAATAGAAGAAAGCATCCATACCTATAGAAATATAGCTACTGATAGTGAAAGTATCGTGCAGGAAATGATTATTGTTTTATCCAGAACAGCTTTAAGAGGATTAGAAAATATCGAAATCATCTCTCAAACGAGAAAAAAGTATGATAAATATCTACAGAATATAAAAAAAGAAGATCCCTGGGAAATACTCAAATGCTTTTGTTTTGATTGTGTTGAAGAGTATAAAAAAGTTATACAAAGCAATGGTAGAAAATTGATTGATAATATTAATATATACATTAATGCCCATTATAAAGAAGATCTAAATTTGAATCTAATTGCTGATGCATTTTTTATCAGCCCAAACTATTTAAGCTCTCTTTTTAACGAAAAAAACCATATATCCTTTAGTGATTATGTGCAAAATCTAAGAATTGAAGAAGCAAAAAAATATTTAAGGACTACCAATATGCAAGTCAAAGATATTAGCAAGATTGTTGGATGCAAAAATAATAGTTATTTCGTATATCTATTTAAAAAAAATGTTGGTATGACACCCAATGAATATAGAATAAAGCAATAAAAGCATTGGAAGACAATGCTTTTATTGCTTTATGGTACTAAAATAACTTTTCCGCCAAATCCTTTTTCTAAAATTTCGAAGCCCTTTTCAAATTCTTCTAGCCTTAATACATGTGTGATAATAGGATCAATATTTAAGAGACCTTTATCTAGTAAGTTTGACATAGTAGTCCACGTTTCAAACATTCTTCTTCCATGTATTCCTATAATTGTAGCTTCTTTAAAAACAACTTGAGAGCCAAGGTCTATCTCTAATGGCTTAGATGGTAAACCTATTAATGCTACCATTCCACCTTTTCTCAGACTCTTAAATCCGCCTAATATAGCATTGGTATTGCCTGATGCATCTATAAAAGCATCTACTCCAACACCATTGGTCAACTCTACTATTTGTTTAGCAGAATCAACTTCTGCAGAATTAATTATATGTGTAGCACCTAATTCTTTAGCTATACCAAGTCTTAGGTTATTTACATCAACTGCAAAAACATTCGCAGCGCCAAAAGCCTTGGCTGCATTTACAGCCATAAGTCCTATTGGTCCACACCCTATAACCGCCACATTTTTTCCTGATACGTGCACTTCAACACAAGCCCTTACAGCCGTACCCAGTGGTTCTAATACTGCTCCAACATTAGGATTTATTGTCTCCGGAATTTTTACGGCGCATACTTCTGGTATTTTTGAATATTCAGCAAAACATCCATCTGTATGAACGCCATATATAACTATGCTTGCGCATATATGCTGCAATCCATTTTTGCATTGATGGCACTGTCCACAAGGTATATGGGTCTCACATGCCACGTAATCTCCAATCTTCAATGTCTTTACTGCTGATCCAATTTCTACAATTTCACCACTGCATTCATGTCCTAATACTGTAGGTAGCTTAATCCCTGCATTTTGTGCCCAACTATTCCAATTATATATATGAAGATCAGTGCCGCAAATGGCAGTTGCTTTAACTTTTATGAGTACATCCTCTTCACCTAGAATAGGCATGGAGATTTCTTTTAGCGTAGCACCTTTACTAGGATTGTCTTTTACTATTGCTTTCATTAATCAAATCTCCTTACAATTAATATAGCAACATTACAAGCTACTTTACCTTAAATAACTTAAAGCCGGTTTCTTCATCAAAACCTCTATTAAATTCAGCATTCTCTACTTCATGAATGGCTATTTCAGCTGTAGCTGCAATGATATTCCCCCCATCTATGAAATGACCGCCAAATACCCTCATATATTTATCACTCAGTAGCATATGAAGATGTACAGATAATTCTCCTGAATCCTCTACTCCAATAAATCCTTGGCTACTAAGTATTTCTAAAGGTCCTTCCAGATCCACTGGTTCACTATACTTAAAGCCTAATTTTGCATCTTCACTTGGAATAGCGTAGATAAATCTTCCTGTTTTAAGGCTTCCTATCATGGTTGTAATATATCCATGCTTAACGCCATGGGCTTTACATACTTCTTTAATTCCTGTTATTAGATCTATATCCTTTGGTATTCTACCAACTACAATACGCTTGACATTTGATTCTTTCGTGTGTTTCATCATATCCATCATATTACCCTCCTGCAGTTATGCTACGTAAAATTTAATTGATAAAGGCCATAGCCTTTTTTAAGCTATTACTCCATTTATTTATATTAATATTTGAAACTAGCCTTAGAAAAGTTCTAAGGCTAGTTTCAAATTTTTAAATTATCAGTATTCTAAAAAGCTACTATTTAATACCCATTAAATTAGGTAAAAATAATGCAATCTGTGGGAAATAAGTTACTAGTAATAATGCAACCACTGATGCAAATACAAAGGGAATTACATTCAGTGATATTTCTTTTAAGCTTATTTTTGATATACCACATGCTACATACAAGTTAACCCCAACTGGAGGTGTAACCATACCTATAGCAAGGTTTACTGTCATTACAACACCTAATACCACTGGATCATATCCAAACTGCATTGCAACTGGAAGGAAAATAGGTGTAAAGATATATAGCGCTGATACTGCATCTAAGAAGCATCCTGCTATAAGTAATATAACATTCATGATTAACAAAAACATAATCTTGCTACCTGAGGCATCAATTATAAATTGACTAACCATATCTGCAATACCTTCTGTTGTACAGAACCAAGCAAAGAAGCTGGCACATGCAACAATAATCATTACAACTGCTGACCCAATAGCAGATTCATTCAATAGGGTATACAAACTTTTAATTGTAATTTTTTTATATATAAACATACCTACCAGAATTCCGTATACTGCAGCTACCGCTGCTGCTTCTGTAGGTGTAAAAATTCCGCCGTATATTCCACCTAGGATGATAATCGGCATCATAAGACCCCAAATAGCATCTATAAATGCTTTCCATACTTCTTTACCTGAGGCTTTTACTTGTTGTTTAATATTCATCTTTTTTACCAAGAACATACTAGCTATTATCAAAGCTCCGCCCATCAAAAGACCTGGCACAATTCCAGCTACGAATATTTTGCCTATTGATACACCCGCTATTGCACCATACACAACGAAAGGAATGCTAGGTGGAATAATAACACCAATGGCGCCCGATGAAGCCATCAAAGCAGAGGGCATACCCTTTCCATAACCTGCCTTCATCATAGCTGGAATTATTATAACTCCTAGCGCTGCAACTGTAGCTGGGCCTGAGCCTGATATTGCAGCAAAGAAACATGAGGTGATAACACAAACTATAGCCAATCCACCTTTTTTATGGCCTACACATTTATTAGCCAAATCAATCAATTTATCAGATATACCTGCTTTTTCCATGGTATTACCTGCCAATATAAAGAAAGGAATGGCTAATAATGTAAACTTACCAATGGCTGAATAAATAGTCATAGGCAGCAAATCCAATGGTAGCCCTGCAGCAATCATAGCAATAATGGATGATACGCCCAAGCTTAAAGCAATAGGTATATTTAAAAATAATAGCACAATAAAGGATAAAAATAACAATGCAGCTACTGACATTATTGTACCTCCTTAGATGTAAACATTTTATATGTGAATTCAGTATATCTTATAAAAATAAATATACCTCCAATTGGTATAACCATACCGAATATCCATTCAGGCCAACCCAAGGATGGTGTCGTAACACCCATTTTATATTCTGCGGCAACCATAACAAAACCATATTTAACTAGAAAGTAGCAGAAAAATGTTGCTGCTGCCCATGTAATCAAAGCCACATATTTTTGATATTTTTTTGGTATAAAGTCAGTAAACACGCTTAACCCTAAGTGAGATCCTGCCTTTGCTGCTACGGCAGCTCCTAACAAACTAATTAGTATAAACATGATAGTAGTCACTTCTTCAAGAAATGACATTGATAAGTGCATTACTTTTCTAGAAAAAACATTTAGTACAGTAATAAATGTCATGATAAATAATCCCGAAGCTAAAAAGTATTGTTCAAAATTATCTAATATTTTTTTCAAATTGTTACCTCCATTATCTTGACTTAAAAAATTCTATAGTTTTAGATAAGTCCTGTATAAATACAGGACTTATCCTTTTTCAGTACCGATCCTTATTATCTGAAAGAATCAATAAGATCTTTGCCCATGATTGGCTCGTATTCAGTGTATACAGGTTGAACCTTGTCAGCAAATGGCTTCATTTGCTCTGGTGTCAATACAGTTACTTCCATTCCCTTTGCAGCAAAATCTGCTGTTTGTTTGGATGATAAGTCTCTGTTTACAGTTCTTTGGTACTCACAAGCTTCTTTTCCAGCTTGCACAAGTATATCTTGTGTTGCTTTATCAAATTTATCAAATCTTGCTTTGTTCATACCTAGTATGATTGAATCATAAGAGTAATTCCAAACAGTCATGTGCTTTTGTACTTCATTAATCTTTGATGAGTTAATTACGTCTGTTGGATTTTCTTGACCATCAATTGTCTTTTGTTGTAGTGCTGTAAATACTTCACCAAAGTTCATTGTTATTGGGTCAGCGCCTAAAGTTTTATATAATGATATAAACATTTTGATTCCAGGGATTCTGATCTTTAAACCCTTCATATCTTCAGGCGTAACGATGGCTTTTTTGTTGTTTGTGATTTGTCTAAAGCCGTTTTCTCCAAAGCCAAGACCTACGATACCTTTTTCTAATAATAATTTATTTATTGCTGCTCCGCCTGCTCCACCTAATTTTGCATCTGCAGTAGCAGTATCTGGAATTAACCATGGCATGCTGATAACGCCAAATCTTTCATCAGCTATTGAATATATAATGTTTGAGTGGTAAGAGAAATCAGCAGCACCTGACATAAGCATTTCTATCCCTTTACCTTGGCTTCCGCCAGCAAGTTGCTCATTGGGAAATACTTTGATTTCTACATTACCATTGGTTCTTTCTTTTACAAGCTCAGCAAACTTTTTCGCTCCTAGGGTCCATGATGAAGTATCAGAAGTTGTAACACTCATCTTTAATGTAACTTTTTCAACAACTGGCGCAGCTGGTGCAGCCGGATCTGCTGGTGCAGCTGGTTTCGGTGTGCACCCTGTTAGACCTAAACTTAGTACAAGAATCATTGCTATTATAACCGTTAATATTTTCTTCATTTGAAAATTCCTCCCTTATTTTTGTTGTTATTTGTTTTAGTATTTACAAGATGTATCTGATATAGTAATATCAATTATCCTCTCCTTCCCTAATTTGCCTGTCAAACTTTTTAACCGCAAAAATATTTCTACCAGCTTGACAATGGCTTTAATAATTAGTTGCAAAAGGTATGCCAACTCTTAAGAGAGGACTTTCAGAACCTGCTATTTAGCATTGTTAATTTAATAACACTATGTTTAGTTTGTTATATTATTCAAAAGCCTCTCCTGCATGGTATGAGCTTCTGACTAGAGGAGCTGCTGCTAGAAACCTTTATTTTAAGCCAGTCTGGTTTTCTATCAGTGCTCAAGTTATACTCTTTTTTTAGCAAGCAAATCGTAGTCACTTCTATCAACTTTATTGTACCCATCCTCATTTAATCCAAATGTCTTAATTATGCTTTCTAATTTCTATCCCCATGTTTCTTTCATATATCTTTGCAATAGCGCAATGATCTTCATTGACTTTACCTTCAGCTTCCATTTCATTCATATACTCCAAAACCATCTTTGACAAAGGTATTTCAACGCCTAATTCTGCAGCCAAATCAGCTGCATTCTTGAGATCCTTCTGATGTACAGCAATTCTTGCGCTTGCCTCAAAATTTCTGCTGATAATTTTAGGTGCTTTTGAATTAAGAACTGCACTGCCAGCAAACCCATCCTTTATTGCATCAAAAAGAACTTCAGGATCAAGTCCTGCCTTCACTGCAAATGCTAAACTTTCACTCACAGCACCAATATTGCATGCAACAATCATATTATTAGCAAGCTTAGCAACGCTGCCACAGCCTGCTTTCCCCATGTATGTGGCTGCGATTCCTACTGTAAGCAACAAAGGCTTAACCTCATCAAATATTTCTTTATCGCCTCCGCACATTATTACAAGACTTCCTGCAATGGCTCCAGCTTCACCGCCACTGACAGGAGAATCAAGAAGTCTTATGTCACTTTCTTTGGCCTTCGGATACATATCTCTTATGGTGCTTGGCGCTGTAGAGCTTAAATCAACTATAATAGTTCCTTTTTTGCCTGTATCTATAATTCCCTGTATGCGTGATTTTACTAGGTCATTGGTAGGTAAGCAAAGGAATATAATACCACATTTGTTATAAATTTCTTGCATATTGTCGACAGGTATTCCACCATTTTGTTTAAATATATTTCTTTTTTCTTCAACAACGTCAAAGCCAATAACAGATTGTTGGCTTTTTTTCACCATATTAATGGCCATAGGCAATCCCATGATTCCCATTCCTAAAAAGCCAATTTTCTTCATATGTTGAACAACTCCTCTTCAGCTACATAAATGCTATAATTTATTAGGCATATGAATTGCTCTTTTGTCTACTGCTAAGGCAGCTTCTCTCACAGCCTCTGCCACTGTAGGATGGGCATGAATAGTTGTTATGATTTCATCAATAGTGGCTTCCATCTGCATTGCCAGCGCACATTCTGCGATCAGATCTGTAGCTCTTGGGCCAAGTATATGTGCGCCTAGTATTTCCTTATATTCTTTCCCTGCAATGAACTTGACCATTCCATCTCCGCCCATAATAAGAGACCTTCCATTTCCTGATAGGGGGAATTTTCCAACGATATAATCTATTCCCAATTCTTTTGCTTTTTCTTCAGTCAAGCCAACTGAAGCAAATTCAGGATTTGTATATACACAGGATGGGTTTGTTTTACCATCAAACACACTGTCATGGCCTAATGCATTTTCTGCTGCAACTTCACCATGGACAGATGCGATGTGGGCCAACATAATTTTTCCAATACAATCTCCAATGGCATAGATTCCTGCTACATTTGTCTCCATTTTATCATTTACAGTAATTCTTCCTCTATCGTTTGCGATACCTGCCTTATCCAATGCCAGGGCTTCTGTATTTGTTCTTCTGCCAACAGAAATCAAAGCTTTTTCACAAGGGAATATCTTACTTTTACCATCGCTAGTCTCAACTGCAATCAGTGCTAGGGCGCCATCATCTTTAATGGACATAACCTTAGCTTCCGTATAAATCTCCACGCCTTTTTGAGCCAGTTTTAAACGGATAATTCTTGTAAGCTCTCCGTCCATCATGGGCAATATTTCCTTTTGCATTTCAATGATTGTTACCTTGCAACCAAGGGTGCTATATAAAGTGGCAATTTCAACACCTATTACACCGCCACCAACAATAACCATTGTTTTAGGAACTTCTTGAAGTGCAAGGGCACCTGTGCTGTCAATACATTGCTTTGCATCTATACCAGGCAATGGAGGCATTACAGGAACTGAACCTGTGGCGATAATAAATCTATCTGCTTTCATTGTTTCAATTCCGCCATTTGTTGTTTTTACTTGAATAGCATCTTTATCAATAAATGATGCTATTCCTGAAATGACTTTTACCTTGTTTACTGCTAAAAGTCCCTCAACTCCACTTACCAATTGATTGGTTACTGCTGTTTTTCTTATCTGTGCTTTGGCAAAGTCGAGCTTCACAGTTGTGATAACACCGTAATCTGCTCCATTCATCGCCTCTTCATAAATCTCTGCTGTATGAAGTAAAGATTTTGTAGGAATACAACCAATATTTAAACAGGTACCGCCAATACGTTCTTTTTCTACCAGCGTAACCTCTGCACCTAGCTGAACTGCTCTTATGGCTGCAACATACCCACCAGGGCCGCCACCAATCACAACAATTTTTGTTTTTTTATTATCCAATGTAGCGTATCCTCCTTAACAGAAAACTGCAATTTTTCACTTTTTACAAATACATTTGATCAGGGTCTTCCATATAATCTTTAATCATTTTTAGTAGCTGTGCAGCCAATGCACCATCCGCTACTCGGTGATCGAAGGATAAGCTAAGGGTCATCATGGAAGCAGGAATAATCTCATCATTTTCATTAACGATGGGCTTGCGAACAATTCGTCCAACTCCTAAAATAGCACACTCAGGTAAATTGATAATTGGCGTAAATCCATCTATATCATAGCCTCCAAGGTTGCTAATTGTAAAAGTTCCTCCTGTCAACTCATCTCCAGTAAGCTTATTTTCTCTTGCTTTTGAGATCAGATTTTTTGTGTCAGCGCATATTGCCTTTAATCCTTTACGATCTGCATCTTTTATAACAGGCACAATAAGTCCATCTTCAAGGGCAACGGCAACACCAATATTTACTTTGTCATGTAAAATAATATTGTCTCCATTTATAGATGCGTTCATGGCAGGTATGCTTCTAAGGGCAGTTGCAGCCATTTTTACTAAAATATCTGTATAGCTAAAGCGTATATCGCTACTTTTTGCATTCAATTTACTTCTGAGGGCAATGGTCTTATCAACATTTGCCTCAGTTGTAAGTGTAACATGAGGCGCATTATGCTTGCTTTCTGTCATTCTCTTACCAATAACTTTGCGCATATTAGTCAGAGGTTTTAAGATATCTCCGCCTGCTATAGATCCACTTTCTGCTGCCACGCTAATTTTAACCTCTACTGCTGCTTGGGATACTGTCGTTGTTTGATTTTGCTCCTGTTCTAAAACATCCTTTTGTACAATACGTCCATTAAATCCTGAACCATTTATTTCAGATAAATTCACGCCCATCTTTGCTGCTGTTTTTTTCGCTAAAGGAGATGCTATAACACGCCCTCCCTTTACTTTTGCAACGGATGGTGAGGCTTTTTCCTCTTTACCTAGCACTTCAGCTTCAGATGCTTCTACTTTAGGAGTATCTGAAGATACATTTATTTCTTCATTTGCCTCACCTATGATAGCGATCAATCCTTGAACTGGTGTTTCATCGCCTTCTTTTGCAGCAATAGCAAGAAGTATTCCTTCCGCTTCACTTTCAATTTCGGTAGATAGTTTATCTGTGGTGATTTCTACAAGAACATCACCTTTTTTCACCGAATCCCCTACTTGTTTTTTCCACTTCCCAATAGTCCCTTCTGTCATAGTCAAGCCTAATTGGGGCATCCTAATTTCTGTTGCCATATTTTATTCCTCCCCTTACTTTACATTAACTACTTTTTTAACTGCTTTAACGATATCCTCAACATGTGGGAAAAATACATCTTCTAGCGTTGGGCTAAATGGTGGAACGATGTTTAATCCTGCTACACGTTCTACAGGTGCGTCAAGCTCATCAAATAGTTCTTCCATAATCTGTGCTGAAATCTCACCTGCAAATCCACTTCTCTTCACACCTTCTTGTACCACTACCACATTATGAGTCTTAGATACAGATTTTTTAATTGCTTCCCAATCCAACGGAACCAGGGTGCGGAGGTCAAGAACTTCAACATCTATGCCTTCTTTTTCAAGTTCTTTTGCTGCATCTAGTGCAAAAAATACCTGGCGAGACCAAGTGATAATGGTGACGTCTTTACCTTCACGTTTAATGTCTGCAACTCCTAGGGGAATAATATGTTCTCCCTCTGGAATCTCGCCCTTTGTTGCATAAAGAAGTTTATGTTCTAAAAATATTACAGGATCTTCATCTCGAATAGCTGCTTTAATCAAACCCTTTGCATCAGCAGCTGTAGAGGGACATACTACTTTTAATCCTGGTATATGAGTAAATAGTGTTTCTAGACATTGAGAATGCTGACCTGCATTTCTTCTGCCTGCACCCATAGGTGCACGGATAACCATAGGGACATGAACCTGACCACCTGTCATATATCTCATTTTGGCTGCCTGATTCATAACAGGGTCCATTGCTACGCCTATAAAGTCAACATACATTAGTTCAACCACAGGACGAACTCCACGCATTGCTGCACCTACTGCCATTCCTGTAAATCCTGACTCACATATTGGTGTTTCTATTACTCTGTTTGGTCCAAACTCGTCTAGGAAACCCAGTGTAATTCCAAAGGGACTTCCCATTGTTCCTAAGTCTTCGCCAATCATGACTACATTCTCATCTCGTAACATTTCTTCATGCATTCCTTCTCTGATTGCATGACTGACACTCATTTTTTTCATCGAGCGACACTCCTTTCATAATCAGATGAATATACATCCAAAGTAACCTGGCTTACATCTGGATAAGGAGATTCTTGTGCAAATTCATATGCCTTTTCAATTTCTTGATCCATGGCTTCTTCTAAAGCCATTAGTTCTGCTTCTTCTATGCCCTCATGCAGTAAAAATTCTCTAAAAGAATCGATGGGGTCTTTTTTTCTCCACTCTTCTGTAATTTCCTTTGATCGATATGCCGCAGGGTCACCCTCATAATGCCCACGCATACGATATGTCCTACATTCAACAATAGAAGGACCATTGCCTTCTCGGGCATATTGAACAGCTTGTTTTGCTGCTTCATAAACTTCTAAAGGATTATTTCCATCAATTGTTACACCTGGAATGTCATAAGCTTTTGCTCGAACAGCAATGCTGTCTGTATTTGTAACATTGCATATGTTTACAGAAACACCATACTGATTATTTTCACATAAATAAACAACTGGAAGCTTCCAAGCTGCCGCCATGTTGATGGATTCATGAAAAGTACCTTGATTCGATGCAGCATCGCCGAAAAATGCCATGGTAACCTCGTCTGTATTTCTAATTTTTGATGTTAATCCGGAACCAGTAGCAATTGGGATACCGGCACCAACAATACCATTGGCTCCAAGAATACCTAAGCCAGCATCAGCTACATGCATAGAACCGCCTTTGCCACTACAATAGCCAGTAGCCTTTCCAAAAAGCTCAGCCATCATGATGTCTGTCTTTGCGCCCTTTGAAATACAATGACCATGGCCACGATGAGTAGTCGTAATAAAATCTCTTTTTTCTAAAGCTTTACAAGCGCCTACAGCACTGGCTTCTTGACCAATAGAAGTATGGATGTTTCCTGCAAGCAATCCTTTTGTAAAACAGTCTGTTAATTTAACTTCAAACTTTCTGATTCTTAACATATTCTCATACATATCAAGAAGCATTTCTTTTGAATATTGTTTTTTATCCAAATATATTCACACCTTTCTAATGATTTGTTAAAACAGCTCACTTCCATTGTCTAAGCAAATATAATGCCAAATATGGCTACCCAAACAAAAAAAAGTAGATTTTTAACCTATTTTTTGTAAAAACTCTTATATAAACTCAATTATTTTAGTAGTTAAGCCTCATATTAACTCCTAAAATAATTGAGTCTAAACCTATTTTCTAAAACTCTAATCATTCTTATGCCTTGATATCTTGTAGTTGCTTTAAACTTCTAATTTAGTGTTCGCAAATCGAACTGCAAATAGAAAGAGCCCCCCATTTAGAAGAGCTCTTTGCTTCTGTTCTATATTCGAACACCGTTCGAACATAGAACAGAACGATCTTATTTTAACGATTGTTGTATTATTCTAAGCTATTTGCTCGAATTTTATCATATAATGTATTGCGTCCTATATCCAAAATTTTTGCTGCCTTGGTTACATTGCCCTTCGTATGCTCTAATGCATTTTTCACAGCAATAATTTCTGCCTGTTTTAAAGTCATAACTCCATTTTGTTTTATTGCGATCATTCCCTTATAAATTTTACTAGGCAAATGCTCAGTTAAAATTTCAGGACTCTCCGCTATGCAGCAAGCATATTCTATGGCATTCTCTAATTCACGAACATTCCCTGGCCAATTCCAGTCATGAAGCATCTTTCTAGCTTCATTGGAAAGAGTTTTTTGAACGCCATTGACCAAATTATGCTGTCCTAGTATAAAGTCCGAAATCAGATCAATGTCATTTTCTCTGTCTCTTAACGGAGGTGATACAATATTAATTACGTTAACCCGATAATACAGATCCTCTCTGAAGTTTTTTTCTTTCATCATTTCCGCTAAATTTTTATTTGTGGCTACTATTATTCTAACATCTATAGGTATCTCTTTACCCCCACCAACTCTTACTACACTTTTTTGTTGCAAAACCCTAAGCAACTTACTCTGTATATCCAGAGGCATGTCTCCTATTTCATCCAGTAATAAAGTTCCACCATTGGCCATTTCAAATTTTCCAGGACGGCCTCCCTTGCTGGCTCCTGTAAAAGAACCATCTTCATATCCAAATAATTCACTTTCAATCAAAGTCCTTGGCAGCGCTGCACAATTTATGGCAATAAATGGTCCTTCTCGACGAGGACCATAGGTATGAATAGCCTGTGCAATGATTTCTTTTCCCGTTCCACTCTCTCCTTGAATTAACACTGCGCTCTCATTCAATCCTGCTAACTTAACCATTTTCTTTATTTTATGCATTGCCTCAGATTCACCGATGATATTGGAAACCGTATATCTCGCTTGGGCCCCAGTCATTTTATTGACCATGGATTTTATCTGGCTTATGCTACGAAATATATCCAAGACCCCTATCATATTTCCTTGCTCATCTTTCATAGGGATAGCAGTTTTTAAAAAATGTACCGTTCCACGCTTACTTTCTAATCTAAATTCTTTGTCTATATATCCCTTTTGGGTTTTTACAACATGCAATATTGTGGGTTCAAAATCAACGCCCTCTGTTATATGCTTTCCTATGCATGACTTATCAATATTTAGTATTCTCATGCCTGCTGGATTAATAAATGTAATGATCCCCTTCATATCAACAGTAAGCATCCCATCAGAAGAAGCATCTACAATAAGGCTGTGTAAATTGCTTTGTTTGTCCCATTCCTTTTGAACCCTAAGCATTTTTATACTATTTGTAATCATTTTGCTTGTTATGGCAAGTACTGTATCTAAATTATTGCTTTTATCCTCCAATAGTCCAGTAGTGCCTAATATGGCGCATATTTTATTGCTCTCATCATAGATTGGTACTGCCACACAAAACATATTACAGTATTCTCTACAATAATGCTGATAGCCTGATATTGTCTCCACGTTGCCACTTTCTACGCACATTGAGATAGCAGTAGTACCTACCTTTTCCTCCCTATAGCAAAATCCGGGCTTGGTGCATTTCTTCAATATATCAGCTTCCACAATATCGTCGCTTTGTTGTACTGCTAGTACACAAAAGTCCGTATCTAACAATGTAACCGTTAATTTTTGATTTTTAAATTGTTTGCATAATTCAGTCATAACAGGTTCAACAATTTCAATAATCCATTTATTTTCTTTAATAGCTTTCTTCAGTTGTTCATCTGTAAACATGTTTGTTTCCAAGGATATTTCATTGGGATCAACCGCTGCATCTCTTGATCGCATCCACGATGATGCTACGCTTTTTGGCAAAGTGTTATCTATGCTTCTATCTATTTGAAAACTTTCCCATATTTTTTTCATTCTATTATATTCCATGGAATGCACCTCCTGTTCAATTTATTGCACTAGTGACAGCCTTTCTACCCAAACATTATTGATAAAATTTCATCAAGCGTTATATCTCCAAAGTATTTCTTCAGGTTAATTGCTTTGATTTTGTTTCTAATTTCATTAATTTCATATCTTGATTTTATTAATACATTTTCAAACTCTTCGACGGGTGCTAAGCCTAAATAGTCTCCATAAAATTTAACAGATTCCATAACGCCATCACGAACATCAGCTGAAAATTTGATTTTACCACAAGTAAATCTTTTCTCAATTTCTATATTGAATTTAGGAGATTCTCCAATATTCCATTCCCAAGTCGAGAATCTTGTATTTTTCAGTACTTCAATTTCATTTATGTCAATACTCGACAAGATGATTTCTTCCGATCTATTATTGTCTGACAGGTATAAATGTAATAATTGCTTGAATTCATCAATGTTAATTTCTTTCTTTATATGCTCTTTTATATTTGTGACTCTACTTCTAACTGATTTTATTCCTTTTGATGTAATCTTTTCTAACTTGACATTTAGTGCATTTACTAAATCTTCTATATTTATATCAAATAATAATGTACCATGTTGCATTAATCTATGTGATGATATCCGCTGTGCATTACCAGATATTTTTTTACCATCAATAGTTATATCGTTTCTGCCAGTTAATTCTGCATTTATTCCTATAGTTTTGAGCGCATCAATTACCGGTTGAGCAAACTTCTTAAAATCTATAACTTCCATTTTTTCAAATCTTGAAATAAATGTGAAATTCAGATTTCCAAAATCATGATATACTGCTCCTCCGCCAGATATTCTTCTAGCAACTTTAATATTCCGCTCATTGGTGAAGTTGAAATTTACTTCCTCCAATGCATTTTGGTTTTTACCTATAATAACGGACGGTTCATTTTGCCATAGTATAAAAAATTCTTCTTCTTGCAATAGGCTCTTTAGACAGTATTCTTCTAATGCAAGATTGTAATATGGATCTGTGTTGTTATTAACGATATATTTCATATTTTTTTCCTCCCATAATGCATAGATTTTCACTTTTCAAACAATATTTTTACTAAAATCATCATATCATATTATTATGGCTAAAATATAAATAATAAAACAATAAGGTGTTGAAAAATCAAACTGGTTTTCTAGTGAATAACATATTTTTTTCGCTGCTCTATTAGAAACATTTACAAATTTATTCAAAACGATTAAACTGTTTATAGAATTGTTTTTATTTAGATAAGGGAGGAACAGTATGGAAGGTTTGGAGAGAAAGTCGCAATTAGCTTGGGATAAATATACTGATGAGGACTTAAAGCAAGTGTTCAGTTTTGCTGATGATTATAGGGAATTTATGTCCAAGGTTAAGACCGAAAGAGAGTGTGCAATAGAAATTGTTCGTCTTGCTGAATTAGCAGGTTTTCGCAATTTAAATGATATTATAAAAAACGGTGAAAAGGTTAAAACAGGAGACAAAGTTTATTCAAGCAGCCGAGATAAAGCATTAATACTTTATGTAATTGGCGAAGAGGATATAGAAAATGGAATAGCTATTCTTGGTGCACATATAGATTCTCCAAGGTTAGATTTAAAGCAAAATCCTCTTTACGAAGATTCAGATCTAGCTCTACTAAAAACCCATTATTATGGAGGCGTAAAGAAATATCAATGGGTTTCAATGCCCCTAGCCTTACATGGTGTAATCATATTAGAGAATGGACAAAAAGTAGATGTTTCCATAGGTGAAGATGAAAGTGATCCCGTAATTGGAATTTCTGATTTATTGCCCCATTTGGCTAAAGATCAGATGAAAAAGACTATGGATTTGGGAATTGAAGGTGAAGATCTAAATGTGTTGGTAGGCAGCATCCCTATTAAAGATAAGGATGCCAAAGAAAGAGTGAAGAAGAATATACTAAATCTTTTGCATGAAAAATATAATATTATTGAAGAAGACCTTATTTCTGCAGAATTAGAAATCGTTCCAGCAGGAAAAGCCAGAGATTATGGATTAGACAAAAGCATGGTCATGGCATACGGACATGATGATAGGGTATGTGCTTACACCTCATTCCGAGCAATCTCAGGCATCGAAGCTAGTAAAAAAACCTTAGCATGCATTTTAGTTGACAAGGAAGAAATAGGAAGTGTTGGAGCCAGCGGTATGCATTCTAAGTTTTTTGAAAATACACTAGCTGAGCTTATTTCCTTAAAGGAAGATTATAATGATATAAAACTTCGCAGATGCTTGTCTAAATCTAAAATGCTTAGCAGTGATGTATCTGCTGCTCACGATCCAAACTATGCCAGCGTATCAGATAAAATGAATATGGCTTATTTGGGAAAAGGCATCGCATTTAATAAATACACAGGTGCAAGAGGTAAATCAGGTTGCAACGATGCAAATCCTGAATTTATCGCAGAGATAAGAAAGATTATGAATAAAAATGGTGTCACATGGCAAACTGCCGAGCTTGGAAAGATAGATCAAGGAGGCGGCGGTACCATAGCTTACATCATGGCAAATTATGATATGGAAGTAATTGATTGTGGAGTCGCTGTACAAAACATGCACGCTCCATGGGAAGTAGTCAGCAAAGCTGACTTATATGAAACTTATAGAGCATATGGTTGCTTTTTAAAAGAAATATTGTAAAAAATAAAAACTCGGGACATTTCGCTTATCTTAAAAAATAAACGAACTGTCCCATTTCAATTCTGTCCATTCTACTTTCCCTTCCACCATATACCACGATACATTATGTCAACTTCATGATATATTGTGTATGGAAGGTAAGGTGAAACAATGAAAAAATTTCATGTTTTTATGAGTTTATTTTTAGCTTTTACATTGCTTTTTAGCCCAATATCGCAGGTTGCATTTGCCGATACAGTTAGTGTAGCTGGAATAGCTGCTCCGTCTGTTATAGATAAAAATTTAGAAAAGTGGATCCTTGATGAAGAGAATGGAACGATTTATGCTCTTACTCAAGATACTGATAAGCTATTATTTATCGATATGAATACCCTTGTAATAAAAAAGGAAATCTCTCTGCAATATGTATCTGATATTGAGTTATATAATGGCAAGCTTTATGCAGCCCTTGAATCATACAAACAAGTGGCAGTAGTAAATATAAAAACTGGAGCGGTAGAAAAAAAGATTTCTGTAAAAGAAAGTCCTTACAAAATTGCATTGGCGAATAATAAAATTTATTATTCACTTAGATATGTTAGTGGAATTCCACAGCAAGCAGATTATACAAAGGTTTTTGCTCAAAACCTTGATGGCACAAATCATGTTGAAATATCACCTATGGGTTTAATTTCTGAATTTGAAAATACTTATTATGGATATCACGTGGCAGATATCCAATCAGATCCAGCAACAAATAAGCTTTATATCAGCACAACCAACACTTTTAATTCTTATATCATGGCTATCAGCACAAAAGATAATAAATTACTAGATTCTTGCAACACGGAAGGCTTTGAAACTGTGCTTTCAAATATCGTTTTGAATGATAACGACGTATTTTTCGGAAAATACCGATTAGATAAAAATCAACTCAGTAAGGTAAATGGAAGATATGATGAAATTGTAATGTATGCAAGGGGAGATTCTGTTTTTACGAACAGCAGCATATTTGATCGTACAACCTTTGTAAAGATTGGGAGCTTTGAACAAGTCGGTGGCTATGTAAAAGTTTTAATAGACAGTAAAAAGGATTTATATATATATAAAGGGCCAAGCAATCCTATCATAAAAGACGAATTGTCAAAGTTTTTAAATATAAAACCTGTTGAAGCACCTGGCATTAATTATAATGCGGATACTTCAGAAATAGAAGCTGTAGCAAAACGTCTAGATATTTCACAATGGCTAGTAAACAAAGAGAAGAATATTATTTATGCACTTTCAAAGGAAAACAACACCCTACTATTCATTGGGCTAGATGATTTGAAGGTGAAAAAGAAGATTTTTATAGGAAAGTCCCCTACGAACCTCCAGCTATCAGAAGGCAAACTTTATGTATCTCTTTTTGATATCAATCAAGTAGCAGTAGTTGACGTTGCATCCCAAACTGTCGAAAAAAATATAATTTTAAAGTATCGGTCTAGTTCCTTGTCAATAGATGGAAACAAGATGTTTTACATGGGATATTCAGCAACTAGCCAGCTACTACACGAATATAACCTTCTAGATGAATCTGAAAAAATCATCCATATCAATAACGCATATTCATTTAGGGAATCCGATATATCTATAGATAAATCAAATCATGTACTATATATCGGCGGCCTATCGGGTGCAAATGCCATTGCCATAAGTACTATAGATTACAAACTCATGGGTGTTGCAAAGACCAAAGGCACTACAATGATTACAAATCCCGTAGGATTGGTATCAAAATCAAGTAACGCTCTTATTTATTCAAGATTTAAAATCGACTCAAAAACCTTAGCCTCTGTATATGGTTATTTTGAGGAGCCTATCATTTATACTTCAGGTGATTATGCTTTTTCTAAAAAAGCTGTGTATCATGTGAATAACTTTGAAAAAGTTGTAGACCTTCCATTCGAAACAGACCAGATTTATGTGGATAACAATCAAATTTATTTGTATAACAAGACCAATAGGAATATAAAAAAATTATCTATGACTTCATTAGTTGGAGGTTTTTCTGTTGCTTACAACTCTTTAGTGAGAAATACAGATTATAGTATGGAAAAAGACGAGCCTTTTAATCGAGGCCTTAAACTACGAATCAATAAAATGCTTTTGAATGAAAAAAATGGCTTGCTCTATGCAATTTCAGAAAATGGTTATAAACTCCATATCATTGGAGCCAACGACTTAAAATTAAAGAAAGAAATAATAATAGGACTTGGAACCAGTGATATCAAGCTCTATCATGACAAACTATATATTTCAGCCAGTGGCACAAATTACGTTACAGTAGTGGATACTACCACCAATAAAATTATTCAAAAGTATCATCTTTCAGAAAACCCAGAGCTGATAGAAATTGACGGAGATAAACTTTTCTATATAGGCAACTATAAAATGCATATTTATAATATGTCTACAAAGATAAAAAAAGAAATTCCTTTCCATGACTTTGTATCTGGCTGGGATTTTAATTACATGAAAAGCATTTTTTTGGATAGAGACAATCATATACTTTATGGTAATATGGGCGAATCAAATCCAACCAAAGGTTTATTTGGAATAGACATGATTCGCGAAAAAGCGGTTCAACTTCCTATAAATGCGAATATATTAAATGAAGTAAGAGATAGTGGAACAACTGTTTTTAATGATAACGAGGTTTTCTATGCACAAAACCGTTACAACAGAAGCGACTTCTCAAGTAAAAGCCAAAAATATCTAGGGATGATGCTTCATGCGGATGATAAATATATGATCTCAAGCTATGAAATGTATACGCGAGCTACTCATATAAAGCTAGGAGATATCCATGAATACTATGACAATATGCAAGTAGACAAAAAAGGAAATGCATACATCATGCTAGGACGTGACCAATCTATAAAGAAAACATCCATTCATGAATTGCTTGCGAACTTGAAAAATAAAACACCTGCTTATGAAGCATTGAAAGCAAAGGGTGAAATTGGAAATCCATCAGATTACATGGATAATATAAAATATGATGAATCAGCTTATCCTCAACCTGATATAGAAGAGAATCAAGTTGATGAAATAGTCCCTACAGTAATTACTTTCAACGATATACAAAATCATTGGGCAAAAAAAGATATAGAATATCTAGCATCAAAGCAGATCGTGAAAGGCATAGGAGATGGAAATCTTTTTGCACCTAACAATAAAATTACTCGTGCTGAATTTGTATCCATGCTTGTAAGAGCATTGGATTTGAAAAGCGGTGAACTAGCGCCTTCACTTTTCAGTGATGTAAAATCTACTGATTGGTTTTACTCATCGGTGATGACTGCAAACAGCCTTGGGTTAGTGAAAGGAAAAGGCAACGGTAGTTTCTCACCCAATGCATCAATCACTAGGGAAGAAATTGCTACCCTTTCAGTTAGAGCTATGGAATATATGAATTTATCCACTTCTTTTGAAGATAATAATATATTGAATACTTTTACGGACAACAAAAATATAAGTTCCTGGGCAAAGTCAAGTGCGGCGATATCAGTAAACGCAGGCCTTATAACAGGAACACCTACAAAGCAGTTTGCACCTTTATCTATGTCCACCCGTGCAGAATGTGTAGTAATTTTAAAAAGGTTACTCACAAAACTGTAGTTAGCTATTGAGTAGCCATACAAAACCCTTGGATTAGTTGTTACTTTATACTAAATAGGGTAAACTAATATTAGGAAGATTAATGCAGAGAGGCTTTATAAAAAGTTAATATAGGAAAGGTAGTGATATATATGGGTTTTTTACGTTGGCTTGGAGGAATAGTAGTATTTTTCTGGTTATTGGGACTTCTATTTAGGGTTGGTGGAAGTATGATACATCTGTTGCTTGTTGTAGCTGCAGTAGTATTCATTATTGATAAGGTTTCTGGAGGAAGATAATTAGAAAATAATAGAGGCTGTGCAAAGTTTAATGCCAATTAAGCTTTGCACAGCCTCTATTTTATTTCCCTGAAGATCCATAAAATAATTAGAACATATTCAATATGAACAGCATATTATGGAAATTTATTACGATTTTGAGGTGATTATTATGCCTACCCAAAATTCAAGCAATCAATGCCCCCCAGGGTCAGTACCTTATATCATCAGAAAAAAGGATACCTTAGGAAATATTGCTTTTTTCTATAATACTACTGTACAAGATATCATTCGCATCAATCCGGGCATAATCCCAGATGTTTTGCAGGTTGGGCAGCAAATATGTGTCCCGCTAATGCCTCAAATGTACCCTGCTTGCCCCACAACAAATTACTATGTTGTAGTAGAAGGCGATACTTTCGAGTCGATATCAAACAACTTTAATGTAACTGCTCAGCTGCTTCTTTATTCAAATTATGGAATTGACCCAAATGATTTATACAAAGATCAGGTATTGTGCATACCAGTTGCACCTTCTCCTGTCAACATTGATATAACTATAGGGGAACGCAAGCTGGTAGTAACCCGAAACAACAATATAATTAAAACATATAGAATCGGACCAGAAAATCCTGTTTTGCCATTACCTCGCGGCACTTTTAAAGTAATAAACAAGCAGGTAGACCCTGGAGGCCCTTTTGGATCAAGATGGATGGGTCTATCTGAACCCCATTACGGGATACATGGCAACAACAACCCACCTTCCATAGGAACAGCTGCCTCAAACGGATGTGTGAGAATGTTCAATAATGATGTAGATGATCTTTTCAACTATGTGGGTGTAGGCATCCCTGTAACAATATTCTAGATCAAATTTAACTTTTCACACCTCCGCTAAAAATCAGCTATATAGTTTGAGTGTAGCCAATTGGCTACACTCTTGCAACTCCTGATTTAATCGCTGCGTTATATACTGCTTCTGCTACTTTCTTACCCACTCGCTCATCAAAGGCTCTTGGTATTACATATTCCGCATTTAATTCATCATCTGCTACTAGTGATGCGATGGCAAAGGCTGCCGCTATTTTCATTTCCTCATTGATATCTGCTGCTCTTGCATCAAGTGCACCTCTGAATATCCCTGGGAAAGCCAGTACATTATTCACTTGGTTTGGATAATCTGAACGACCTGTTCCTACTACTTTTGCACCTGCTTCTATTGCGATTTCTGGATATATCTCAGGATTTGGATTTGACATGGCAAATATGATTGCATCTTTCCCCATTGATTCTACCATTTCTTTTGTTGCTGTATTAGGTCCTGATACGCCAATGAATACGTCTGCTCCCTTTATCACATCGCTAAGACTTCCCTTTTCTATTTTTAAATTGGTTACCTCGGCGATGGCTTCTTTCGATGGGTTTAGGTTATCTCTCCCTTGATATATGGCACCTTTGGTATCACAGATAATTACGGTTTTTAAGCCCATAGACATCAAAAGCTTCGTGATGGCTATGCCTGCAGAACCGGCACCGTTTATTACAACTTTAATATCATTTATATCTTTTCCCACAACTTTCAGTGCGTTGATCATTCCTGCAAGTACAACGATTGCCGTACCATGTTGATCATCATGAAAAACGGGTATATCTAATTCTTCTTTTAGTCTTCTCTCAATTTCAAAGCATCTTGGTGCTGATATATCTTCTAAATTGATTCCGCCAAATGTAGGGGAAATGGCTTTTACAATATTTACAATTTCATCTACATCCTTTGTAGCAAGGCAGATGGGGAATGCATCCACATTTCCAAAGGTTTTAAAAAGAACAGCTTTTCCTTCCATAACGGGCATTGCTGCTTCTGGTCCGATATCTCCAAGACCTAACACTGCTGTTCCGTCACTTACTACGGCCACTAAGTTGCCTTTTTTTGTATAGTCATAAACTTTATTTTTGTCTTTATGAATCTCTTTACAAGGTTCTGCAACCCCAGGTGTATATGCAGTTGACAAATCATATTGGTTTTTTACACTGACTGTGCTGACCACTTCAATTTTGCCTCTCCATTGCCTATGTAATTCCAATGCTTCTTCTTGAATTGACATATTTTTATCACTCCTTATTATGGTATAAGCAGGACCAAGTATTTATTGTAGCGTATACTTTACTCTACGATAAATACATGGTCCATTATGCTTAAATTAATTCTACTTATATACTACAATATCTGTTTTAATATTTCTACGATATTTGCTGTATTTTCTGCAATATGCACACCTGCTTCTGCTAACAGCTTCTCTTTATTTTCTGCGCTGCCTGTTCCATCTGCTGATACGATTGCGCCTACTTGTGTGCCATATTGGAGCATCTGCTCTGTATGAAATGATCCTTCTCTTAATCCGTCTACTGATACAACATCATAATTTGTAGATTTTATTATTTCTATTCCCAGGTCTTTATTTGTGCCCTCTAGTCTCACTATGACACATTTTCCTTCTGGCTGCGCTTCCATAGGGATTTTTACACCTTATGCAACTTCGTCGCAACGGGTAATGCCGCCAAATATATTGATGAATAAGTATTTAACCTTAAAGGTCTTGAAAAAGTAAGTATAGAGTGGGCACTACATAGTATAGCTCACAATATGAGAAAAATGGCTACTCTTATGGATTAGGAGTAAGCCGTTTTTATTTTTAACTACTTATCAAGAGGTCTATGCATAAACGCTTCAAGCAATCTCTCTTACTATTCCATAACCCTTATTATTTTAGCTTCCGCTGATACAGGATTTATCTCACCTGCCTCCTTTCTCATTTTATTATAAGCATAGATGACAGGTATTTCATCGGCACCTATCTGTTTTAGTGTCTCGGATGTCACCTCCATTTGCTGCCTATAATCTGGGTTTGAAAAATCCACAACATGAATGAGCAAATCTGCTTCACATACTTCTTCTAGTGTTGTGCGGAACGCCTTCACCAAGTTATTCGGCAAACAGCATATCTTTTTCAAATACTTTTTTGGCTCCTGCCTTTTTAAATATCTCAACCATGCCATTCATAATGCTTGACTTCCCTGCGTTTGTATAGCCTACTAAAGCTACTGATGGAAGGGCTGCTTTATTTCGTCTTTTGCGCTGGGTTTGACGTTCATTTCCAATTCGCTCTAGCTCTTTTTCTAATTCAGCTATCTTTATTTCAATTTTTCTATGGTCAAGCTCTAATTTTCCCCCTATATTTCGCAGTTGTGATGGCGAAAGCTCGTTGTTAAAAATTAGGACATATGCTTTCATCTCACCTATTAACACTGTAACTTCTTCCACTTTAGCAGAACCAATGTAATATGCTGTATTTATGGCAATTTTCACTGTTACACCTCATTCCCTATTATTGGTTTTATAATACCATATATATGGCACCCAATCTGAATCCATATTTATCAGATAAATTACCGATAGGAACTTGCAATGCAATATAAGATAATGCAAATGCTGAGGCCAAAAAACCTACTTTTGAGCTATCTCCCGTAAGATCTAATATCATTTGTGGAAGAACAGCTACTATCATTCCAACTCCTAACATCATAAGAAAAACCGAAAGATTTAAACCGATGATAGTCCTTCTCTGTTCCAAGTTATCCACCGCCTTTGAGATATTTGGTTCATTAATTGCTCTTTTTGTTCTATGTCTGACACCCTATCTCAATTTCTGAAATTCATCTAAAATCTCTTGAATTTTGCTATTGATTTTCTCCACATCTACTAACTCTATTGTTTTATCCGTTATATTGTACTTATGCTTTAATTTTAATATTCTGTATACGCTTTCATCCACTCTTTCTCTTGATATCGTACCTGCCTCAACTGCTTTTTTTAAAGTTTCAATTACTACTACTTCATTATCATAGCCATGGCAGACTAAAACGATATCACACCCTGCGTTTACAGATTTAACAGCCGCTTCCTCTATCTTATAATTTTCGATGATAGCGCCCATTGTCATGTCATCAGTAATTACTACTCCATTGAAATTCAACTGTTTTCTCAAAATATCTGTAATTATGGTTGGTGAAAGAGAAGCTGGATTTTCAGCGTCTATCTTTTTCATAAGTATATGTGCTATCATTACTGCTTCTGCATTATTCTTAATAGCTTCATCAAAAGGGATAAGTTCAAAGCTTTTAAGCCTACCTAAGTCATTGTTTACAGAAGGCAATCCTACATGAGAATCGATAGCTGTATCTCCATGGCCGGGAAAGTGCTTAACCACAGGAATAACACCACCCATTTGAATGCCTTTCATCGTTTTTATTCCTAACTTACTCACTATATTTGCATTAGAGCCAAAAGATCGATCTCCTATTACAGGATTTTTGGGGTTACTATTAATGTCTAATACAGGAGCGAAATCCATATTGAAACCAAAGGATTTTATTTCTTCTGCAAGGATACCCCCAATTTTATAAGAAAAATCTCCATTGTTTACTTTGCCTATTTCTTTATTGTTAGGAAGATTCTGAAACTCTGCAGGCATCCTGCTCACACTTCCCCCTTCTTCGTCTACAGATATAAACAGGGGAATTTCATTTTTTGTATTGGTGCTTTTTAAGGAATTATTTAAAGCACGAAGTTGATTTGAATCCGATATATTTTTGCCAAACAAAATAAAGCCACCAACTTGGTATTTTTCAATTATAGTTCTTGTATTATCATCCACTTCATATCCATCAAGTCCTACTATAACCATTTGCCCAATTTTCTCATTCAAAGTCATTTTATCCATCTTAACTTTTACGGGGTCAATTTGTTCTGGCTTACTTGTATCCATTTTAGGAGGCTTCTGGGTATTCTGTTGTCCCTGATCTGTCGGACTATTATTACCCGGGGTTTTGCTTCCTATCCCAGTAGAACATCCTGAAAAAGCTAATGCTACAGCCATAAGTATTCCTATCATTACTTTTCTATTTATCATCTCATCATTCTCCATCTACTATAAAATATGCATATGCTCTACTATATCATAATACAAGGATAACAAATGCCATCCTTGTATTACCATAGTTCTACTTTTACCCCCTAGCTGTATTGAAAATTTCTACAACCCGTAGTATATTTGTACATGTCGAATAGTATCGAAAGGAGCTTTTTCATGGATAGTTTTTCACGTAAACATTCTGATGCTCTCAAGAATCTCAAAGGCATCAAGAATACAATCATACATAAGTTTGCTTATAAGGATGAAATTCTTTTTTTAATACATCACTACTCCTTTAGCCAGTTTAGTCCTTCAAACATTAATGAAGGCAAGGTGCACATACTTTTTAGGGATGAAAGCGATATGGATGATGCTGTTTTGGAATACAGCGTAGTGCGAAAAGGAAATGACCAAAGCTACATAGAGCTTTCAAAGCTACAACTTCCACAGCGCTACTTTGGTATAGGCATCGGTAGTATTCTTATGAGCTATTTAGAAGTAATAATAGCGGGACAGTTTTTGAAAGATATAAAGTATGTAAGGGGCATCACTATTATAGGAGATTTTTCACTAAAGCGATTTTATCAAAAGCATGGATATGTCTTTAACAATTTTAGTATAGTTAAAGAATTAAAGAGTTAACCCGCTCAGGATTTAGGTTGGTTTAATTTATTTTACTCTTTCTTTATTCATGCTTTTTATTCTCCAGTTAAAACTATTGATATTTTAGCTCCAAGTAGTATCATGCTTTTATTACTTTATTTAATATAATTAATAATAATTTAATCATATTACAAACAAAGTTGTAATCTTTTCGTATATAATGGTAAGTAGTTGATGTAGCTAGGATAAAATAAAAACGGCAGCCGTATTTGACTGTCTCTTTTGTTTTTTAATCATATTCTAATGCTTATCTAAAAAAGCTGTAAGCTGGCGAAGTATAATTAAAATATAGTTTTAAAAGACGCCTCTGTTTCAGTAATAAGGAGTTGATTTCAACACTATGAATAACACATATATTTATTTAGTCTTTACAAAAACAGGTACTTGGCTTTCAAAGGTAATTTATACAATATCAAACATGAAATATACTCATACTTCAATCAGTTTTGATGATCATTTCACTAAAATGTATTCCTTTGGTAGAACCAATCCAGATGACCCTTTTTCAGGAGGATTTGTGGAAGAAAATCTTTACGAAGGCGTTTATAAGAGGTTTTCAAGCTGTGAATGCTTAATTTATAAAGTAGAAGTAACAAAAAGACAATTTCAGTGCCTTCAAAAACTTGTAAATGAGTTTGACAAGGAGAAGTTTAAATATAAATATAATTTATTGGGGCTTCTAGGAGTTTTGTTTAATATGCCATTGAACAGAAAAAATTATTATTTCTGTTCTCAATTTGTATCTGAAATTTTATTGAAAAGTTCTGTTTTTGATTGCAATAAAGATCCTGAACTTGTTATACCTAGTGACTTATTTTCAATCGAAAACAAAACACTCATCTACCAAGGTCTAGTAAATGAGTGTTATCATGTTCCTATGGTTCATGCACTGGAAGGATAGAAGGGGATGTAACGAAGCTTAGCGCTTCGTTACATCCCTTTTTGCTTTTATGCAATTCAGCGGACCTTAATCTACTTTTTCATACCTGTGTAAATGAGTATGGCATCTCTTAAGAATGCTGCTGTTCCAGGCTGTTCTTTATCATAATATGCTGTAAACCTTTCATCCTCTACATACATTTGACCAAGTCCAGCATGGGCCTCCTTGCTGTATTCACTCCAATAAAACGTTAGCCATTGTTTGTGCAAATCAGCTGCTTTTTGAGCTATTTCACTGGATGGATCACCTGTCTTAAAAGCCTCTGCTAATGTAACCGCTATTTGCTCTCCTAGGCTTGTTACCTTATCATGCTGTTCTTGTGTCATATTCTTTATTTTTACATTTGACTTTTCAATTGTATCATTACCATATTTTTCTCGTATTTCCAACCCATACTTTTTCTCATTGTCATCAATCATCTTTTGCTTAAAACCTTCAAATTTTTCTTTATCTGCCATTTTAACTCTCCCTTCCTTTAATGCTATTGTTTTATCCACATTCGCTATTAACAAGTCCAATTGTGTTTTCTTTTCAAGAAGCTTTTGGCGATGTTCCCTTAGTGCAGTTGCCCCATCAAAAGCAGGTGCAGTTACTAGCTCCTTTATGCTGTCTAAGCTCACACCTAATTCTCTGTAGAAAAGTATTTGTTGTAATCGATCAACTTCCCATTGTCCATAAATACGATACCCTGACGAACTGATTCTTGCCGGCTTTAGAATTCCTATTTCATCATAATACCTAAGTGTTCTGGTGCTTATGCCTGCTAAGCTTCCTAGCTTTTGCACTGTGTATTCCATGCCGTCACCTCCTTACAAGATTACTTTACACCTTTACGCAACGTCAATGTCAATAGCTTTTTAAATATTTTTTTAAATATGATTGATTTTGATGAAATATGCTTTGAATACCTTTCTCTCCTATGATACTATTAATACATGTTTTTCAAACACATGTTTTAAATCCATGTTTGAATGAATAAAATAGAGTATTAAACATAATCGGGGGAGTGTCTAGATGAAAAATAAAATATTATGGTTATTGGTGGCTTTTTTGATTGTTTTACTTACAGGATGCGTGAATATAAAGGATAAGGAGGCTGTAATAGTTTCCAAAAAGCCTGTGAAGATTACCAAAATTAATGAAACTCAAGGCACAAAAGAGTTGGCATATAACGGTGTTGCTAGACCAGAGGAAGTAAGAAAAATCAGCTTCAAAGCTTCTGGAAAAATCGCATCCATCAAGGTAGAAAAAGGACAAAAAGTGTCCAAAGGAGATATCCTAGCAATCTTAGATTCAACGGAATTATCCTTCGCTGTTGAAGCTGCAAAAGCTGCAAAAGCTGGCGCAGCGGCTCAGTACCAAAAGTCTTTAAATGGAGCTACGCCAGAGGACATTGACTTGGCTTCATTAAATGTAACAAAAGCTCAGAAAGCCTATGAATTTTCAAAGGATACCTTGGATAAAATTAAAACGCTATACGATGAAGGTGCAGCATCAAAACAGGATTTAGATAAAGTAAAACTCGAATACGAAGTCACAAATCAAGAATATTTAGGTGCAAAGACCCTTTTACAACAAGTAACAAAGGGTGCTAGAGAAGAAGATAAGCAAACCTTGAAATCGCAGATGACTCAAGCAGATGTGGATTTAAGGTATAAGTCAAGTGCAGTAACTGATGCCACACTGAAATCCGATACAGAAGGATATGTCATGGACATACTCTTTGAAGAAGGAGAAATGATCTCTGCTGGCTATCCTATCATAATATTGGGCAGTAACGCCAATGTTGTAAGCTTTGGACTTAATCAAGAAGATGTAAAAATGGCAAAAATAGGAAACCCCATAAGGGTAGAATCTCAAGATAGCTCTTTTACAGACAAAATAAAATCCATAGAAAAAAATATGGATATGGAAACAAGAACATACAATACAGAGGTTTTATTGGATAACAATGCTGTCCCATCAGGAACCATCTTGAAGGTTTTTGTGCCCATGGAACAATACACAGCCATAATCATACCAATCGTCAGCATCATGCGTGGCAATTATGATTATGTGTATGTCATAGACAATGGCATTGCAAAGAAAAAACAAATCAAGTTAGGTGATATTCATGAGGATCTTGTTGAAGTAGTGGGGCTCTCTCAAGGAGATCAGTTGGTACTAGAGGGTATGAAAAATATAAATGATGGCGATATCGTTGAAATCATACAATGACAGGGGGCGAAAGACAATGTTAAGAAAAGCTATTTCAGCTGCAATCAATCAAAGAAAAATAACTTTTGTACTGGCTATTGCCATTGTTTTGTTTGGTCTTTATAGCTATTACATTATTCCAAAGCAGGAAGACCCAGACATCAATCCCCCTTTCGCAATGATAAAAGCTGTATATCCAGGCGCGTCTCCTCAAATCATAGAGAAACTTGTAACAAAGAAAATCGAAGATAAGCTAATAGAAATAGAAGGCTATGACTATTCTAATTCCTTTTCTAGAAACAGTGTCAGCATCGTTATTCTTCGTCTTAGAAATGGCACCGATACAGAAAAAGCATGGAGAACATTGAGACAAAAGATGGATGATCTAAAGGGGGAACTTCCTGAGGATTGCGGCACCATTGATATCAACACTGATTTATCCAATACAGCAGGAATGATCATAAGCCTTTCTGGTAAGGATTACAGCTATGAAGAATTAGAATTTTTCGCTGAAGGCATGAAAAAAGATTTGATGCAAATTGATGGCATATCCAAATTTGATGTAGACGGAGTTCAAAAAAAAGAAATCAAAGTATTGGTAGACTCCACTAAGCTTAATCAATATAAGCTTTCTTTACAGGACATCGTGAATATCATAAAAGCTTCAAATGTTGAAATACCTTCGGGGGTTATTGAGGGCAATAGTACCATTAGTGTCAGTGTGTCAGGACAGTATGGAAATATGGAAGATATAAGAAACACAGTAGTATATGTATCTTCCACCAGCGGATTATCCGTACGGCTTAAAGATATTGCCCAAGTTGAAATGGGCTTAGAAGAATCTAATTACAAAACCAAGCATAATGGTGAAAACTCCGTTTTGCTCACTGGCTACTTTGTGAAAAACAAAAATATCGTTCTAATAGGCAAAGAAGTTGATGATACATTAGCTAAGTTAAAAGCTAATTTACCTACTGATGTGAAAATGGACAAAATTCTTTATCAACCTGAAACTGTAGCTAAATCCACCCATAACTTTATATTGAATCTAATGGAAGGTATGTTCTTTGTAATAATCGTCGTATTTATTGGAATGGGTTTTAAAAATTCTATAGTGGTGTCTATGGCCATTCCTTTATCTATATTTGCTACGTTTGTTTTTATGAAACTTCTTGGAATTAAAATACACCAAATTTCCATCACTGCATTAATCATTGCACTGGGAATGTTAGTGGATAATGCAATCGTAATCAGTGATGCCATTCAAGTAAGGATTGATCGAGGTGATGATAGACTTGATGCCTGCGTAAGCGGTGTTTTAGAAGTAGCTCTGCCTGTGTTTACTTCCACTTTAACAACTGTAGCGGCCTTCATTCCCCTATTGATGCTTAATTCGGTAGCTGGCGAATATGTATCCAGCTTGCCATTAATCGTAATTATTTCTCTGAGTGCTTCTTACATTGTAGCGCTCTTTGTTACTCCTACGCTAGGCTTCATATTCTTCAAGCCAAGCAAAGGGATGATCAAAAAATCTAGGACTAGGAACCTCTTCCTAAACTTATTAGGAATATCTATGAGAAACAAAAAGATTACTGTAGCATTGGCTGTAATCATCTTTTGTTTATCCATATTTACCGCCCTTCAATTAGGGCTTCAATTTTTCCCTTATGCTGACAAGGATATGATGTATATCAGTATAAATAGCGAGAAAGATAATGATTTGGCCAAGACAGAAAAGATTGCACAGCGTGTATTTGATATACTGAAGGAGCAAAAGGAAATAAAATCTTATACTGCCGCCATTGGTGATGGACTTCCAAAATTCTATAATGCTATACCCATCAGCACGCCTTCTAAGGATTTTGCCCAAGTCTTAATACGGGTAGATTTAAAAAGCGGTGGTAAATTTAAAAGCAATTCCCATTTTGCAGATTATCTCCAAAGTGCTTTAGACAAACAAATTACTGGAGGTACTGCAACAGTAAAGCTTCTTGAAATAGCAGAACCTACAGGAGCGCCCATCGTTCTTAGAGTATCAGGGGAAGATCTAGCATCTTTAGTGGATGCATCTTCCGTCATAAAATCCTTATTAAAGGAAATACCTGGCACTATGAATATTGAAGATGATCACACGGACAAAACCTATCAATATGATGTAAATTTAGATTCCAACGTTGCAGCTTTTTATGGTTTGACTTCTTATGATATTCAAAACGAGGTAAATATCGCATTGATGGGCCGAGTGCCCTCTAAACTTCGTGAGGATGGCAAAGAATATGACATACGAGTAAAAAGTCTTATAAACTCAAAGGATGATCTTGAAAACATGATGATAAAGTCTCAAATCACTGGTAATAAGGCTCTGCTAAAATCAATAGCCCCTATAAAGCTGGATTATCAATATCCAATCATAAAAAAATATGACAGAAATATGACGGTAACAGTTTATAGTGATGTGAAAACTGGATATAATCCAGTAGATATAGAAAAAACGCTGGGGGCCAAACTAGAGAAAACCAACTTTGGAGCTGTCTCAGTAGTTTTTGATGGAGAAAGAGAAAAAATCATGCAATACTTCGGGGACTTAGGAGCGGCTGCCGTATTTGCTATACTCTTGGTATATTTAATACTTCTATTCCAATTTGGCTCCTTCTTGCAACCTTTTATTATACTCATAACAATACCACTATCCATAATAGGCTCCATATTTGGATTGCTTATATTTAGACAGCCTTTGTCCTTTACAGCATTGCTTGGAATTGTTAGTCTTGCAGGAGTTGTAGTAAACAACGCTATTATTCTCCTAGATTTTATAAATACAGAAAGAAAAGAAGGCAAAGATGTTGCAACAGCCTGTGTAGATGCAGTAAACAAAAGGTTTAGGCCTATCATGCTAACTACAACCACAACCGTTATAGGGTTAATACCTTTGGCATTAGGTGGAAGTAGCTTAATGGTCCCTATGGCAATATCTCTTATGAGTGGTCTTATGATATCCACCTTATTAACATTAGTGGTTATCCCTGTAGTATATATGATATTTGAAGACAAAGCGGTACAAAGCTAAGTTTTGAAGGAGGTTTTGTGATGAATCATGATAAATTAGATACAAGAAGTAAAATAATTCAATCCGCTATAGATATCGTTGGCTCAAAAGGCGATGTAACGATACGAGAAATTACTGATAAAGCTGGAGCCAATGTTGCCTCTATAAATTATCACTTTGGAAATAAAAATAATCTCCTAAAAGAAGTAGAAAATCATTACTCCACTTTGCTTTACGATATGCAATATAGTATTTTAACCTCAAACCAATTATCACCCTATGATAAAGTACTAGAGTGGGCTAAAAGTTTATCGGATTTTATTTGTCGGTCTCCTGCACTAATAGGATTAATCGTAAGCTTAACAACAGAAGACAAAAGCTATAAACCTGTTATTATCCAAAAGATATATTTGAATAAGGAATTGCAAAACATGCTGCAAGATATTATAGGAGTCATCATAAAATCAGATGACAAGAAGCTACTAAGCTTCAAATATCTTCAAATTTTTTCCGGAATATTAGGACCGGTTGTAAATAGGCTGGTAGAGAGCTCCTTTGCTGATAATCAATCTATTTTTGGTTTGAATAGTAAGGAGGATTTAGAAGAGTATATCAAGCTACTTATTGATACTGTACTTAAGGCATCTTCAACAAAATAACTAGTCAGTATGCTGTTGGCACCTATTATATGATATAAAAAACCACTATTTTACCTCAGTTAAATAGTGGTTTTTGCTTTAATCTTTTATATATATTCTACGGATAAGTAGATAACACAATCCAAGTATCCCAGCAGTGGCGATTAAGAAACTGAATGATGCCATATATGGATTATTACTATTGAAACCCAGTGCCACCGTAAGGAATTTTATGATTGCAATTCCTATAGAACCCTCTGCTAAGTTACTTCGCATTATAAGCATTGTTACGATCAATATTGGAGCTACAGAAATAACTGTTTTCATGAGCTTATCACATCTATAATACAACATGGTAATACACCAGCCAGCGCTTGCAACCAATACAAATAATGCGAAGGACCAAATAAAACTAGAAAAGAAGAAATCATTTTTATATAACTGTTCAACGATGCTTTCATAAGGCATGATCGACTTAATAATTTTGCCCATAGTTGTGTCAATGAATGCCATAAATGCTGAAATCGATATCAAGGTTATGATATTTGCAAAGTAGAATCGTTTTCTCGATATATTATTTGCCTGTAAAAACTTGAAATTCACTTTAAAGCAATTCAATCCTGATACAAAAAGGAATATAAATGCTGAAAATCCAAATCCACCAAAACTAAATTTATCATGCTCTCGACTTATAACGTTAAAATATAAATAAGCCATAAATATCACTATTGTAAGTATTATTCCATAGAATATCAGCAATGCTTTTTTGAAATCATGAAATAGGTATTTTGAAACCTTTAATGTTTTATTCATTTTCTCTCCCCTCCTACGAATTTGTTAAGCTGATAAATAGCTTTTGAAGTTCAGCCTTGGCAAAATCCAAGTTTAGTTCTTTTGCTAAAATCTCATTTTTAAATTGTGTATTTTCTATTACTGTGACAGCTTTAAATTTACCCATGATCTCTTCTTCAATATAGGTTTTATCCCTTAAATATTCATCAACCTTAGAAGCTTCTCCTGAGACCATATATGCTGAAGCTAACAGTTCCTCAACTGACTTCTTCACAATCAATTTGCCTTCTTTTATAATGATAACCTCTTCTATAACTGTTTCCACCTCTTCTATTAGATGTGTTGAAATAATGATTGTTTTTGGTTTTTCACTATAATTTGCAATCATTTCCTTGTAAAACATATTTCGATGATTTGCATCAAGGCCTAATACAGGCTCATCAAATATTAATATATTTGCATTTGATGATAACGCAATGATTGCCTTGAATATGGAGGTATACCCTGTTGATAGGCTTTTCACTCTTTTATTTACATTTAGCTCAAACTTTTTTGCCAAAGCATTGGCATACTCCATATCAAATGAAGCATAATACTCCTTCGTCCATTTGAAGATTTCCTTAATTTTGAAGGTTTCCGGATACAAGTTCTTTTCCATCATATAAAAGATATTATTAAGAGCCTTATCGTTTTCAAACATGGTATCTCCATCTATTGTGATATCCCCATAGGTCGGGAATATTTTGTTTGTTATAAGGTTTAAAAGCGTTGTTTTCCCTGCTCCATTTCTGCCAAGCAGTCCATAAATCTTGTTTGGCTCAAAAGTCAGGCTTATATTATCAAGTGCTTTTGTATTTCCATAATCTTTTGTTATATTTTTTACTTCTATTATGCTCATTTGCCCTTGCCCCTCTCTATCATACTAATTATTTCTTCCTTTGGAATGTCAAGCTTTGAAGCTTCTTCCAATAGGGATAAAATAAAATGATTATAAAAAACTTCTTTACGTTTATTAAGTATCTTTTCCTTGGCTCCGGTGCTGACAAACATACCCACACCCCGCTTTTTATATAGTATTTCCTCATCAACCAGTAGATTTATGCCCTTACCTGCCGTGGCAGGATTGATTTTAAAGCTGATTGATATTTCAGTAGTAGAAGGTACTTGGGATTCTTCCTCAAATATGCCTTTTAAAATATCATCCTCCATGGCTTCTGCTAATTGTATATATATTGGTTTTTCACTGTTAAAATTGAGAAGCATTTGCTGACCTCCTTTCTTGGTTGCTTAACCAGTTAATTACTTATGTAATTAACTATACTACCATAGGATTCACCTGTCAATAAGGTTTTTAAATTTTTTAAGAAATTTGTAAGATTTATAGTAGGAGATTCTTAGAAAGTCTATGCTATTATAAATATATGAGGTGAGTGTTTATGTATAATATTCTTGTTGTCGACGATGAGAAAGAAATAACTGATGCCATAGAGATTTATTTACGGAATCAAAATTACAATGTTTATAAAGCCTATGATGGCATAGAAGCTCTAGAAATTTTTAAAAAAGAACAAATTGATCTTATACTTATCGATATCATGATGCCAAAATTAGATGGCACAAAGGCTACCATGAAAATAAGGGAAACCAGCGCAGTTCCTATTATTTTTCTTTCTGCCAAATCAGAGGATATGGATAAAATATTAGGTCTTAATATTGGAGCAGATGATTATATCACAAAGCCCTTTAATCCATTGGAATTATTAGCAAGAGTGAATTCAACCCTGCGACGATACACCAATTATTCCAAGACGACACAAGCACAAGAAAATGTGATAAAAATTGGTGGAATTGAATTAAATGATACAAATAAAGAAATCTTGGTAGATGGTGAAGCGATAAAAACTACGCCAATTGAATATAAGATTCTTTATTTGCTAATGAGAAATCCAAATCGCGTATTTTCTATAGAAGAAATATATGAAAAGGTATGGCAAGAACCAGCCTATAATCCAGACACTGTTACAGTTCATATCAGGCGAATACGTGAAAAAATTGAAATAAATCCGAAAGAACCAAAATATTTAAAGGTGGTGTGGGGAATTGGATACAAATTCCAACAGTAAATTCTCATTAACAAAGTGGGCATCCGCTGGGATAGGCACTTTGTTAATACTATTAATATTTTCCATTATTTCAGTAGGTGTTTATGCGCCTATAAAAGATTATTTATTTAAGTATGATACGAAAGAATACATTGAGAGTTCTAATTTTAATTATGCACTGGCAGACTTAACTAGATATTTGAAGGATTCAAAGCTTAGAAATAGTAATGAGACTAATACAGTATATGAGAATATACAAAGTATTAAATATCTTATTGAAAGTAAAGATAAAGGATTTATTGCAAGCAACTTGACATCTCCACCCGCAGAAGAAAGAAATAACAGTCAGTTTTATTTGCATATGACTACTGATGTAAATAGTAAACCAACAATAGAAAGCTCACTAGGATCAGCATTCGACAAAACTGCTTTTATTAATGGATTGAATTTGAATAATCAAAATGCACTTGACTATGCCAATTTAGATATTTCCTATATGATTCCAAAAAATATAAATGGTTATAATGATCTTTTCACTCGGAATATTAAAAACTTTAATATAGAAAAGTTTATCATTTTAATTCTAATAATTGGTGCAATAGGCATTCTAATTTTAACTATCACAGCTTTTGCTATACCTTATGCATTACAAAAGCAAGTAACCATAGCAAAACTTTTTAACAAGATGTTTTTGGAGCTTAAGTTCTTGATCTGGATAGGATTTGCTTTAGGGTGCGTTGGAATTTTGCAGTTACTTGGTAGCGGTCCCAATCAGCTTCTTAATTATGTAGATATGATATCCAGTGTTAATGGATACTTCTACCTTATAGGAATACCTACCACATTTATCTTATACTTGCTTATTTATTTAAACATTGGATATATAAAGTACATTTATCATACAGGCTTTATGAATGGCTTTATCAAAAACAGCATATTTGGAAGAATTCTTTTCTATCTATTAGATAGCACTAAAAAACTAGCCCAAGAAATAATTGAAATGGACACAACCAGGGAATATCAAATAAAGTTCCTTATGATACTTGGAATCAATTTAATGGCATTGTGTTTTATTGCATTGGCAGGTCCCTTGGGCTTAGTTTTGGCCATTGTTTATACAATATTTCTGTTTATCTATTTAATAAAGCTCATTGATAAAATAAGATCCTTAAATATTTATAGCAGCCAATTAGCCAAAGGAGATTTTGATGCTTTACTACCTGAAGAAATAGGCATACTAAGCCCCATAGCAAAAAATTTAAATAACATCAAATCAGGATTTAAAGTGGCTATAGATAAAGAAATAAGAAGTCAGCATATGAAAACCGAGCTGATTTCCAACGTGTCTCATGATCTTAAAACACCTCTTACCTCAATCATCACCTATGTGGATTTGTTAAAAAATATGGACATAACAAAAGAGACCCAAAGTGAATATATAGATATTCTTGATAAGAAATCAAAAAGGCTACAGATTTTGATAGAAGATTTATTTGAAGCAAGCAAGGCAAGCAGCGGTAATATAGAACTTCAAGTAGAACAAGTAGATGTAATCGCTCTTTTTAGACAAACCTTGGGCGAGCTAGAAGAAAAAATTAATGATAGCAACCTTCAAATGAGAATCAACTTGCCAGATAACAAAGTGATTTGCGAATTGGACGGCAGAAGAAGCTATAGAGTATTTGAAAACATCATCGGTAACATTTTGAAATATGCATTGCCAAATTCCAGAGTCTATATAGACGTTTTAGAAGCTGAAAAACAAATAAACTTTATATTCAAAAATATCTCTGCCTATGAAATGAACTTTGATGCTTCCGAGATAATGGAACGCTTCTCTAGAGGGGATGCATCAAGAAATACTGAAGGCTCAGGTCTTGGACTTTCAATAGCCAAAAGCCTTGTAGAACTCCAAAAAGGTAGCTTGGAAGTAAATATTGATGGCGATTTGTTTAAGTTAACTGTGACATTTTCAAAAGTGTAAATTAACCAGCTATTGATAAAGCCTGCTTTAAAAGAAGCAGGCTTTATTTTGCTCTAAACCTTGTATTCCAATTGCTTAGAAGCAAAAAGAACCGTCCCCACTGCTTTAAGAGCATTTATTTCAAATCTTTAAGAAACTCGTCCACCGTCTCTGTCAATCCAGGATCAATTCTTTTGGCTTCCTCCAGATCCTTTTTTGCCTCATTTGGCTTCCCGGTATCTAGATTTAACAAACCTCTTATATAGTATCCTCGAGATGGTTCCACTTGAATCATTTCATCAGCATATTCAAAGGCCTTATTGTATTTTCCTTGAGATGCTTCCGTTACTACCAATGCCCATAACACCCCTAATCTGATATGTTTATCTTCTGGGTTTGTAGCTAGTATTTCCATTCCCACTTTTTCCGCTTCTGCCCAGGACTCCTTTTCATTTAGTTCTTCTAGTTTCTCAAGCTTTATGATTGTAGTATTCTGGCTATTGGTGAATCCATAAGTCAAAGATAAAACAAGAACCAGCATGGTTATGATGATAAAAACAGGTCTTTTTAGCCATCTATTCGTTACATCATTCAACTTAACAATCCCAGATGTTAAAAAACCTCCTAATAAACCTCCCATATGGGCATAATTATCTATACCTGATTGAGAGAAGCCAAAGGCTATATTGATTACTACTGTTAAAATCACGTTATATCCAAAATATCTTTTGAACGCCACAGGATTTTCCACTCCAAAATATAAAAGTGCACCTAGTAGTCCAAATATGGCTCCGGAAGCTCCTACCCCAGGATTTGGAGAAAACATGAAGCTTAAGATATTGCCCAATATCCCAGCTGCAAAATATATAATAAAAAACTTCATATGCCCATAGAGCTTTTCTGTTATCATTCCTACATAATATAAGGAGTAACAGTTTATCATTAAGTGTATAATGCTGGCATGAAGAAAAACCGGTGTTAGAAATCTCCAATACTGTCCATTCATTATACTTAGATTTTCTTTTGCTCCAAATATGTCTAGTACCGTGTTGTAATCCACACCCTTCATAGCTGAATAGGCCATCATGATTAACCATACTACTACATTGATTGCAATTAAGCTTGTAGTCAGTGTAGCTTTATTTGCTGAATATTTAAGGGCATATTGCTTTTCCTTCTTTTGTGATAATTCATTTATGTCAACAATCTGATTCAAAGTTTCATAGTCAGATGTTTGTGATGGATCTAGTATTTTGAATATGTTTGAAGGTATTTTAGGAATTTCAAAATGCCTCATGATCTCTTTTTTAGATAAATCTACAGTAAGACAGGATAAATACTTCTTATTAGGCACTTCTTTATACTGCCCCGATATGATGGCCTGAAGTTTATCTGGCTCTAATAATTCACTAAAAACAAATACCTCAAAAAAATTGTAGCTCCCAGCTTTGTCTATATTTTTTAATCTAAGTTGATTAGAATAAAGCATTTCCTGTATTTCTTCTAATCCTAGAAAATCAGCATTAACTAGTTCCACAAGGATCAGTCCTCTACTTGTAGAATTTGCTAAAATCATTCTCCCTGGGAAATTAGGAATTTGTCCGTTCCCATCCCTTATTGGCAAATATCCTAATCGATCTATCAGTTTTATTACTGCTGAATTCATATACTTCTCTTGCATAGCTCTGTCCATGCATCAAATTACACAAAGACGAGCTTTGTTCGTCACGCCATTGAAAAACTAGCATGGACCCGGCACCTCCTTCTATAGTAATAGTAATTTCTTTCAACCTTCCTCCTAAAGTTCTATTCTCCATATTATTATATCAGAGTTCTAGCAATATTATATCTACACTACAAAAGCCTCTTAAGTTGTTGACCCCAAACATTTATTAATAATAATAATAATTCAAAAGTGTTATCATATATGAATAAAGAAGAATAGGAGGGTGATTGAATGTTTTTTGAAGAAATAAGAAACATGCCCCGAAAAGTAGTAGAAAATCTAGATGGAGATATCGGTAGTCTGACGGTATATCTGGTTCAAGATTTTAACCTGAGCCTGTTAAAAAGAATGGTAGACTTTGGCGTGAATGTTTTTGGAGAGCTAAGCATGGATGAGTGGGGCTTGGTGCCACAGATCAGGCATGGCAATGTATTTATATTAAAAGAAGAGAAAAAGAAGAGAATTATTGGTCTTGCAATACTTATGAGAGATTGGGAAGATATTGAAACTGCATATCTGTTTGATTATGCCATCGAAGAAGAATTCCAAGGCCAAGGGTTAGGGTACCATTTTCTCATCGCTATCTGTAAAAACCTAAAAGATCAAGGTTTTACCAAATTGAGTTTAACTGTAGATGTGGAAAATAAGGCAGCCATAAAGCTGTATAAAGATAAACTGGGTTTTGACATTGTGGAAATGAGTGAGGACGAATATGGAAAGGATCACCATAGATATTTCATGGTTTTAGACTTAAATAAAATTAAATAAAAAATTATTTATTTAATCTTTTATTTTCCTTTTTTTCTATTCTTGCATCATTATTTATTGTATTTTTATATTTTGTATTCTAATTATGAATTTGGATATATTAATTCTATAGTCATATTTAAAAAATGCAAATAACTATAGAACTTTGGTGTCTGACACCTAAAGAGAAAAAGAGGAGGATTTTAATGAAAACAAAAGCAATTTTTATTAAAATCGCTTTGATAACCACATTGTTTGTGGGATGCACTCCTGCGCCCGCTCCCGCACCATCTCCTGCGCCACCGCAAACAACACCACCAGAGACAACGCCAGATGTTGTAACAACGGCTTCAATAGTAGATACTGAAGCAGCTTTTGAAAAGGCTATCAGCAATAGCGGAACCTGGCTCATTGCAACATTAAAAGATTTAATCTTCACTAAGGATCTTGTATTAGATGGTGAATTTAAAAACGGTAAGAAGGATACTGATGGCAAAGATGTAATACAACGTAAAATAGCTCTTTACACTCAAGATGAAAATAAAAAAGTAACTGCTAGATTCAATTTAACCGCACCAAAATTGACTATCAATAGTCCAAAAGCAAGAATTCAAAGTGGAACTTTTAAAGGTGACCTTTATGTTTCAGCAAAGGATTTTTAGCTAGTGGATGCTACAGTAGATGGAAACGTATATTTTACTACAGAAGACGCTAAATCTACATTCAAAATGGATGACAAAAGTTCTGTAACTGGAAAACAAGAAGTAAAGAAATAATTTTATATGAGCTAAAAGCTAACCAATTGATTCGTCAGTGGGTTAGCTTTTTCAATAATAATAAATGCTGTTGTTGTTTATAATATTCATAACGGCTATAATTTAACTAAGTACCAAGATCGTAATATTATTATAATAACTCTTATGGACTTTGATATCACACTAAAATTAGATACAAGGAGATGAAACAAATGAATGCAAAAATATATGATGCGCATATGGAATATGATGTTGATCTTGATGTAGAACTGCTAAACATGAAAATAAGAATATTTGATGAAAGCTTTTACAAAACAGGAAATGTATTATATGAAGGCAGTGTAGGAAAATTTATTAAAGAAAGAATTCCTTCAGAATTCTTAGTGGGACTTTTGATTGAGTTAAGACATAAAGACAAATTGTCTTATGTCATAGGCAAAGGCGAAAACTTTATCGAAAGAATACGATAAACAGAAAAATGTGCCAGCATCAAAAAAGATTGATGCTGGCACTTATTTTACTTTGATACAACATTGCTTATATAACTTCAGATATTACTACTCCAAGTAATCCAGGGCCTGTGTGCACAACCATTACGGGGCTTAATTGAGTAAAAAAAGTTTCATTTATATTGGCTAACTCTTTCACTCGCTTTAAAAGATCTTGCGCTTCCTCAAGTGCATTTCCATGAGCTACTACAATATTTAGCATTTTATTTTTAGCCTTTTCTTTTATAATTTCAAGCAATTGATCAATAGATCTACTTCTTCCTCTTACTTTTTTATAAGTGTAGTATACGCCCTCTTCGTTTATGGATATAACTGGTTTTATATTAAGAAGTTCTCCTATGGTGCCTTCAACCTTACCAATTCTTCCACCTTTTTTTAGATACTCCAAAGTCTTTACTACATAATAAACTTCTGTTCTTTTCAGAACTTCTTTCACCTTAGCCACAGTTTTTTCAAAATCCATTGTCTTTTTCAATTCCTTTGCTCCCTCTAATATTGCAATGCCTGCACCCATTGTAAGGGACTTTGAATCGATAAGTTCAAACACCATGTTTTCATATTTATCAACCACATTTCTGATCATATTCATCGTTCCGCTTAAACCACTTGATATTGTAGTTACTATCACATGGGTGTAGCCTTCTTCTTTTAACTGATCAAACAACTTAAGCGTATCTTCTGGAGAAGGTAGTGATGTAGTTGGAATTTCTTCATCAAACCTTGCATAAATCTCCTCTGGTGTAATATCAATTCTATCTTTATATTCAGCATCCTTGTAAATAACTCTTAAAGGCAAAATCTTAATGTCATATTCTTGTATCATCTCTGAAGTCAAATCAGATGTAGAATCCCCAACAATAGCTACTTTAGTCATGTTATCACTCCTAATTTGTTTTATATATTTATAGCAAATCCTGTATTTAATCTGTGATATTTGAGTTTAATTATACATGATATATCTCATGTTATCTATCTATATTTTACAAAGTTGGAAATGAGGAAAACATAATAAAAAAGCCTCGTTCAAAAGGAAACGAGACTTTTTCACTATGCCTTTTTAAAACTTCATCCTCTTTTCAGAGGTAGCCCCAATCACTGCGTTTAATTCACATATGACGGATCCATCTTCACTAAGTGATCCATCCCAGCCTCCTGCCAAAGTTATAATAGCTTTAGCATTGTCTATAGCCTGAACTTTCGAGGCGCTTGCATATCATTAAAAGATCAGAATCAGGATTACCATACCCTTCCTCAGATACTATAACACCCTCTGCTCCAAGTATTTTACAAAGCTTTGCAGTATAGTCACAAGTTCTAAACTTGCCTTCTAGTGTAGTAAGCTCTGGTGTCAAAATTACGGTATTGTTCTGATGTTGATATGTTGGAATCTTATCGCATGCAGCGATACAGTCTCATAGGCTTCTATGGAAGCTATTAAAAGCTCTTTATCTATCAGCGAATAATCTTCTGCATTTTTTATATCAATATTCCTGCCTGCCATGATGTTCCTGAAGTTCATGGTGCTATTAGACATTTAAATAGAAAATCCTTCTTCTATTTAAAAAAACTATAGAGCTATCTTTCTGTATGAAGATGAAGGCCATTAAGTATCTCTTCAAGACAAACATTTCCGCTACTAGCCAAAACTATGCTATGAAATTTTCATCATCATTAATTCTACCTATGGCTAGCTTCACCACAAATGGGTGCATCGGCAGGAGAGTAGTCTCTACCTAATGCACACTCTAACTTAATGTGCGCCTTTTTCTTGCATAAGCCTTGGAAAAAGGATATTATTTTCAAGATGTATATGACTAAATAAATCTGATTCCATTTCCTCCAGCTTTTTATATGTGAGTGCATACGATGAACAGCCATCTTCTGGTACTACATATTGACTTGTTATAAGTCTCAGCTCCTTCAACACTTTTCCTGCACCTTCATGCTCATCTTCTAATTCCTTTATCGCTTTTAGTGCAAGATCAAGGACTTGATCTGAGTGTTCTTTTTCATATTGCTTGATAAACGGGAAAACAATTTCCTCTTCCTTTATAAGATGTTCTTCAAGCTCCATTTTTAGCGTATGGAAAAGCTTATATACTTTTGATAATTCTGAATGTCCTGCTCCATGAACTCTTAATATCTTTGCTGTCAATTCACTTAATACAGGAAGCTCTTTATGCATATAAACATGGTGCTTATTAACGATAAAATCTGCTAATTCAGTCAATGACTCATATCTCCAGTCAATATCATCTAGTTTAATTTCTTGAAATTTTTCATAGGATTTATTAAGCTTATTAAGTAGCTCTTTCTCATCAATATCCTGCTCTTTTATAGCATCTGAAAGAGGTCTATTGCCTCCACAGCAAAAATCTATTCTATATTCTTTAAGAAGCTCAATAGCCTTTGGAAAACCAGTTACTATTTCACCAATTTTGTCTGAACTTTTTATCATACCTTCCATAAAAAAACCTCCCTAAATCTTATTTAAGCTTATTATATGATAATGATTATAATTAATCCGTAACCTATGCTACAGACTAATAAACATCTTCAAACAATCGTGTTGAATAATATGGTCTTGATATAAATACTCACGGAATGAAGCGAGTTAGGCCAGCATGAAAAGGCATCCCGTTTTTATCAACGAGATGCCTAAAATAGATTAAATATTACTGAGCTGTCAAACTGGGAATCAGCAATGCAACTATGCTAATCTTTCTCCAACGTTGAACATCATACTTTAAGTGTTATTTATAGAATCCAGTGATTCTAATATTATTAGAATCACTTTTTAATACGTTCTCCTGTTCCTCTATTCTTCTTTATGGTATTTGATTTATATAGCCCTCGTACTTCATATCTTGATTTAATATATGATTGGAAATCCATACAAAGACGAAATTAATCATCTCCAAAAGAACTTCATTCTGCTTATCAAATGACCACACGCTTTCAAGGGTTTGAAGCTTCTGGACTATATGCTCATGTTCAGTTTTATGAGTGTTAAAATGTACATATCCATTTTTTTTCATAATTTCTTCTTCTAATAAGAAGTGATACTCTGTATATTGTTTGAGTTCATCGATAATTGTTAAGATCTCTTCCGTATGCTCCATATCCTCATTGGCAAATACCATGTCAGAAATTCTCTTTCCCATCTCAAACATTTTTTTATGCTGTGAATCGATCTTGTCATTATTGACACTGTATTCCACTTTCCATTCTAAGTCACTGATGTTGACCAAAGTTTCTTTCCCTGTAAGCATTTTTAACACTTCTTTTTGTGGAACAGGCTTGCTAAACAAGTAGCCCTGTATTTTATGGCACTTGTTCTTTTCCAGATAATCCATCTGTTCTTGCATCTCCACACCTTCTGCCAGCACAGTCAGTTCCATCTTATGGCCTATCTGAATAATCATATCTGTAATGGATTTGCTTGACTTATCAGAGCTTATGCTATCTATAAAAATCTTATCAATCTTCAATGTATCTATTGGAAGGTTAATAAGATTACCCAAGGAAGAATAACCTTGTCCAAAATCATCTAAAGCAATTTTTATGCCTCTTTTGCGAAGCATATCAAGTTTATCATTTATTTCTCCATAAGATTCCACAAATATGGACTCCGTAATCTCTAATTCCAAGTACTGCGGTTCTAGCTGGATAAAGTCAAGGAGATTCATTATTGTTTGAACAAATCCATCCTGCAAAATCTGTATTATAGAAATGTTGACGCCCATGATGAGGTATCCGTATCCCATTCTATGTAGTTTTTTTAAGAAAAAGCAGGCATTCCGTAGTACCCAGTCTCCAATAGGAATGATCAACTGACTATCCTCTGCAACCTTTATAAATCTAAGGGGCGAAACGAAGCCCAATTCTGGACTATTCCAGCGTAGCAATGCCTCAAAGCCGCATATTTGGCCTGTTCCTATTTCTACCTGAGGCTGATAATAAAGCTCCAGTTCGCTTCTGTCAATAGCCGTACGCAGGTGTTTTTCCAGGCTCATCCTCTCACTAACTACTTTTTGCATTTCATCGGTATAAATCATATACTTATTTCTTCCTGCATCCTTTGCCTGGTACACGGCAATATCAGCACACTTTAATAATTCATCAGGGGTTTTACCGTCATTAGGGTATCTTGCAATTCCAATGCTTACGGTAATATGTACTGTGCTATCCATTATGTAAAAAGGATGTCGTAAGCTTTGAATTATTCTTTTTGCACATTCCTCAACCTCTCTGATTGTCCTGATTTCACGTCCCAACATGATAAACTCATCCCCACCAAGTCTGAAAATATCATTATCTCCTTGGAACAATGCAGACAGTCTATTCCCAACTTCCATAATAAGCTGGTCCCCAAAGGAATGTCCCATGGTATCATTGGTAATTCTAAAATTATCTATATCAATAAATAACAATGCTCTTTCACTGTTGGAATCCCTCTCAAAATCCACTAATAAATTTTCATAAAAAGAGGTTCTGTTTGGGAAGCTTGTCAAGGGATCATGATAGGCCATATGGTGTAGTTGGACATGTTGCTGACGCAACTCCTCCTCAGATGCCAGAAGCTCCTCATACAAAGCTGAAAGCTCTTCATTTTTTTCTTTTAAATCCTGTTCTTTATTCTTAATACTTGTAATATCACTAAAAATAGTAATAAAGTACTCCTTCTTTGGGCAATATGCATTCAACATGATCCATTTTTTGAATGCCTCAGTATAGCTTTCAATAGAAATTGACTTTTCATTCATTGCCACGTCTCCATAAATGCACACCCAGTCCATAGAATCACTTTTGCCTTTTGGGATGGTTTCTCTGTAGGTTTTTCCAATAATATCTTCTTTCTTAATGCCCGTGAATTCCTCAAAGGCAGAATTTATGGCTATATATTCATAATCACATGGGTTTCCTTCCTCATCTAAAATGATCCTATGAAGTGCGAAGGCATTTAACATTTTGTCCGTTATAGATTCGTAAAAGTCTTGTGGAAAGACCATTTCCAGACACCTCCATCGTTTTCTATATATATAGAAATCAAGAATGATTATATTAATCCAACAATAAGACTATATTTCGACAAAATCATACACATTGTTTAATTATAATCCTATTTTATCATAGTAACAAGTAAGTATCTGTGGATTTTTCAATAGATAAAGACAGGTAGCAAAATGAATTTCGCTACCTGCCTCTCTTATTTACATATTATCCTAATATAGCCTTTAAATCTGCTTCAGGAGTGGTGACTGGTTTTATATTGAACTTCTCTACCAGCACATTTAATACATTTGATGATAAGAATGCTGGCAATGTTGGCCCTAGGTATATATCTTTTATTCCCAAAGCCAGTAATGTAAGAAGTACGCATACTGCTTTTTGCTCATACCAGGATAGAACCATAGTAAGTGGAAGATCATTTACTCCACATTCAAATGCATTAGCCAAAGCAACCGCTACTTGAATAGCTGAGTAAGAATCATTGCATTGTCCCATATCCATTATTCTTGGAAGTCCGCCTATTTCACCTAAGTCTAAATCATTGAAACGGAACTTTCCGCAAGCAAGTGTAAGGATCACTGTATCTTTTGGCGTTTGTTTCACAAAATCTGTATAGTAGTTTCTACCTGGCTTAGCTCCATCACATCCGCCTACTAAGAAGAAGTGCTTTATCGCTCCTGATTTTACTGCGTCTATAACTGTACCTGCAACGCTAAGTACTGTATTTCTTCCGAAACCTGTTGTAAGCTCAGAGCCACCATTTATGCCTGTGAAGTGTTGATCTTCTGCCCATCCGCCTAATGCTAATGCTTTTTCTATCACTTGTGTAAAGTCTTTCACGCCACTTTCAGTATCAGGTATGTGAACCATCTCAGGGTACTGAACTACTGCTGTTGTATATACTCTATCAGCGTAGCTTGCTTTTGGTATCATTAAGCAGTTTGTTGTAAATAGGAATGCTGCTGGTACATTGTCAAACTCTTTTTGTTGATTTTGCCAAGCTGTACCAAAATTGCCTTTTAAGTGTACATGCTTCTTTAATTCTGGATAACCATGTGCTGGAAGCATTTCACCATGGGTATATATATTAATTCCTTTTCCTTCTGTTTGTTCTAGCAATTGTTTTAAATCTAATAAATCATGTCCTGAAACTACGATAAAAGGACCCTTTTCTACATTCGTCGTAACCTTTGTTGGTACTGGATGCCCATAAGTTGAAGTATTTGCTTCATCTAAAAGACCCATACATTTCAAATTCGTATTTCCAAATTCCATTAATAGACCTAACCAGCCTTCAACAGAATGGTCTTCTCCTAAAGCTTTCATCCCTTTAAAGAACCATGATGTTACTTCATCACTCTCTTTACCTAGTGCATGTGCATGATAAGCATAAGCTGCCATGCCACGCATACCAAGTAGCAATGTTGATCTTAAAGATACGATATCAGTATCTCCAGCCCAAAGTTCCTCTGCAGGAAAATCAGCTGCTCCACCTAGCTTTTCTTTTTCAACTTGAACTTTTGCTATAAGTACATCAAGACTCGTTGAGTCAAAACTTACATTTGTAATACAAGTAAAAAGTCCATTAATCATAAGATCATTGGCTTCTTTGTTTGCAGACTTTCCTTTTGCTGCTCTTGCAAGACCGATCAGTGCACCTGTTAGCTCGTCTTGTCTATTGGCCACTTCTGGTTGCTTTCCGCATACCCCTACCTTTGTACAGCCTTTACCACCTACTGTTTGCTCACATTGAAAACAGAACATATTTGACATGTTTTTCCCCCTAAAAGTATTTATTTTTATTAATATTCATTAATAATAACTTTCTTATATTTCTAATTATAGCAGAATATTAATAAAAGTCCGTAACAATTGTTACACTATGTAGAACAGCGTAGAATTTCTATTTAAAAAAGCAAATACTATAATAAAATCTAGATTGTAGGTGATTTAATGAATGGTAACAATAGTGATAAAACAAAGTCAAAAAAACTAGGTCTAAGCTTTGCTGATAACCTAAAAGAGATAGAAAATAGATTTGAAAACTGTCCTGATGTAGTGACGAAGAAAGTATACTTTAAAGATGGTATAGAAGGTTGCTTTATATATATAATTGGAATGACTAACTTAGAAATACTTAATCGCGACTTTGTAAGGCCGATCATGGAAATCGACGTATCAAAAGCTATTCATGACAAAAGCATATTCAATGTATCATCCTCTGAGATTAAACTGGAATATAAATTTGACGAAGTCATAAAGCTCATATTAGATTCAAATGTAGCTCTTTTTATGGATGGTATTGATTGTGCTGTCTTAGGAAAGTTCAGAAAAATTGAAAGCAGAGCCATAGAAGAGCCTGAAACAGAAAAAAATGTAAGAGGACCTAAAGAGGGATTTTCCGAACCTTTAAAAACAAATATTGCCATACTTAGAAGACGTATCAATAATACCAGTCTGAAATTTCGAACTTTCAATGTGGGAGAAACAACTAATCAGACGCTAGCAATAGCCTATATACAAGGTATTGCAGATGAATCTTTATTAGAAATGTTGATAAAAAAGATAGAAAAGATCGATTTTGATGGTTTAGTAGCTATCGGTTTAGTCGAGCAAATGATAATGGATTTTCCCAATTCTCCTCTGCCTCAATATCTTACTACAGAAAGACCTGACAAAGCAGGGGCATGTCTATTGGAGGGGAGGTTTGTGCTAATGCTTGAAGGAACTCCCTTTGTATTAATTGCTCCTGTAAGTTTTTTCTCTTTCTTTCAGGCTCTTGATGATTACAGTACAAACTGGATGTATGGATCTTTTATAAGAGTTGTGAGATTTATTTCAGCTTTAGTCGCTGTTTTTCTTCCAGCACTATATATTAGTATAATAACCTTTCATTATTATATGGTGCCCCTTAATCTTCTTGTTCCATTAGCAGAATCTAGAGCTAAGGTTCCTTTTCCTCCAATAATAGAAGCACTTATTATGGAGATTACAATCGAAATGATAAGAGAAGCTTCTATAAGATTGCCTAGTTATATAAGTACTTCAATAGGTGTTGTTGGAGGTATTATAATAGGTCAGGCAGCTGTTGATGCAGGCATAGTGAGTAATCTTCTTATTATTATAGTTGCCGCCACGGCTGTGGCATCATTTGTTGTACCTTCCTATGACTTCGGTCTATCATTAAGGTTTTTAAGATTCATACTCATGCTTATATCATCAATGTTTGGCATAGTTGGTATTGTAGTTGCTACTTCATTGATATTGGCAGAATTAGTTACGATGGAATCCTTAGGTCAACCCTATTTTCAACCCTTAATCCCTTTTAGAAAAAATGACTTGAAGGATATGATACTACGTCTTCCTATAAGCTTCCTTAAGAAAAGAACTGTGATGACTCATCCAAAAGATGACTACAGAGGTAAAAATAATGAATAGAAATTTTAAGCATATCACATCAAGTCAATTTGCTACATTTATTATGTCAGCGCAGATAGGCATAGGCATCCTATCTTTGCCTGCTATACTTGCTAAAGAAATTGGACATGACGGCTGGATTTCAGTACTAATAACAGGTGCGCTATTTTCTTTAGCCGGTTGTACTATTGTATTATTGCTTCATAGATATGAAGACAAATCCATATTAGAAATAAATCAGCTGCTTTATACTAAGAAAATTGCACATATCCTAAATTTGGTTATTACCGTCTATCTTTTCTTTGCTTCTTCCCTAGGGCTTAGAGCATTTACCGAGGTTATCAATGTCAGCATCTTAAAACTATCTTCAGGTATCATTATTGCTACCCTATTGATTCTTCCTACTATACATATGTCATGGTACGGATTAAAGACAATATGCAGATTTGATAGGATCCTGCTCTTTATTATGCTGGTTGTAGTACTATTCCTCATGCTATTTTTAGATAACGCCCGTTTAACCTTTATCATGCCTGTGGGTCAAGCTGGCATTAGTAAAATAATGAGTAGTATGGTACTAACCAGCTTCGCATTCTTGGGAATTGAACTTACTTGTATTATTTATCCAAACATATCAGATAAGAAAAAGCTAATGAAAAGCATGATTATTGCAAATATATCAACAACCCTGTTTTTTTTAATAATAATAGTAATGCTTACGACAGTATTTGGCGAAGAAATGCTAAAACAAATGGTTTTTCCACTCTTTAACCTGGCACAGGCCTATAAGCCTCCTGTTCTGGAAAGATTGGATTTATTTTTCATATCCACATGGCTACCTGCAATGGAAATATCTATTACAGCCTATTATTACTCTACATTACACTGTCTGGAAAAACTATTTGTAATTAATAAGCGCTTCAGGCTGCACCTGTTGTTCTCCATTGCAGTAATACTTGCTAGTAGAATACCAAATGATCTAAATGATACTTATGGTTATAGTAATAAACTGAATAAGTTTGGATTGATAGTAATTGCTTTTTTAATGTTTTCTTTCATATTTTCATACATAAATAAGAATGGAGTAACAAAAAAATGAAAAAATCTATTATAACACTAATAATTATATCCTTCATGTTGAATGGTTGCCAGGATCAAAGAATATATGAAAAAATTGGCTTTCTGCTTCAGGTAGGAATAGAAGAAGGCAAGGAAAAAAAGCTACTGGTTACATATACTTCACCGGTTATAGATGAAGAAATAAAACAACAGGTTGAAATTATTAATGTAGAAGCTGATCTTTTACGAGAGGCGAGAGAAAATGGGAGAATGCTGTCACCTAAAACACTTGAGGGCGGCAAAATTCAACAATTGCTTATCTCAAATAAATTAGCCGAGAAAGGAATAGCCGAGCTCTTTGATGTATTTAACAGAGATCCCGTTCTTCCTACCCTTGCTCTTGTTGTAATTGTGGATGGAAGCCCTTATGAACTATTAAGAAAAGCCACATCCTTTGAAGATAAACCTAGAGTTGCTTTTTATATCAATCAGTTGCTAGAGGGAAATATTAAAAGTTCATATCTGCCTGAAACAAGAATATGGAATTTTGATTCAATAACCCTTGCACCAGGGATAGATCCTATAACCCCTATGTTGAGGCTTGAAAATGATGGAATATTAGCGGCAGGCTCTGCCCTTTTCTCTGAAGACAAAATGGTAGGCAACCTCAATTCAAAAGACACTTCCCTACTTCTTGCTATGATGGGAAAGCTTAAAACTACTCAGTATATCACAAATTATCCAAGCTCCAAAAATGAGGAAGATAAGAAAGGTCCTAAAGCAGCTATTCTCATTAAAAAAGCGAAGAGAAAAATAACTGTAAAAATATTAAATAATAAACCAGTTGTTAATATTAGTTTAAAATTAGATGGAGATTTAGATGAATTCAAAGGTGATAACATAAGTGACATAGCACAACAAAAAATTCTCGAGGAAAACCTTTCAAAAGTCATTGAAGGTGAATATGATAGAATAATGAAATATATCGTATCAATAGGTAGTGACCCTTTAGGCATTGGTGACATTATCAGGGCACGCTACAATAGCTATTGGCAAACTGTAGAATGGAAAGAAGTATACAAAGATGCAAATTTTAGCGTTTCAGTAGAGCTGGATATAAAGCAATATGGAACAATTGATTAATAGATTCAGTCTTATATCTATAAGTCTATTGCCATAATATATATGTAAAGTATATTATTATTCCAACAAGCTTTCTAAGGAGGCATTCTAAATGAAAATTATAAACTTTATTAAAAGAACTTGTGTTGAACTTTACAAAAGTATAAAGAGATTTCCTTTAACCATAGCTCTATCCGCCGCAGTAATCATTGTGCTGATTATGATTTCAGAAACTCAGTTTAACGGTAGCTATGATAGTCCTACCATAAAAACATTGACTCGATTAGCAATGGTGTTTGCTCTGGGCATACCCTTATCACTATGCATAAAACTACTATCTGAAAAATATCAAAAAATAAGCATTTTTTTTAAGGCGCTTATTTATGCACTGGCAGCTGGAGCCTTAGTAGGTTACTATTTCTTTCTTCTAAAAGATATAGAAATGGTGTCTATGGTAAGATATATCGCTTTGAGTTTTGCTCTTTATCTGGGTTTTCTTTTTATCCCATATCTCCATAAAAAAGAAGACTTTGAGCTTTATATCATAAAGATTATCACTAGATTTTTCACCACTGTTATTTATTCTGTTGTTTTATACCTGGGATTAGCCGCAATACTGTTTACAGTAGATAAACTTCTCAATATTCACATAGAAAGTAAATCTTACTACTATACTTGGCTTTTCATAGTAGGCCTGTTCTCGCCAATATTTTTCCTGGCTGGAGTACCTAACTTTGATGAAAGCTTAGACGACTACAAATACCCGAATTTCTTTAAAATACTGCTTTTATATATAGTAATGCCTCTGCTTACGGTCTATCTGGCAATACTATATATATACTTTGCGAAAATAATCATCACCAGTACATGGCCTGTAGGGCTGGTATCTCATTTGGTGCTTTGGTATTCAGCGTTATGTGCGGCAGTCATATTCCTTATAGCGCCCATCAAAAACAATACTTGGATAGACAAATTTGTATTTTTTCTACCGAAGCTGATACTACCTATACTAGTCATGATGTTTATATCAATGGGTATCAGAATTAATGCATATGGTATAACTGAAAACAGGTATTTTGTTATGATACTTGGTATATGGGTATTTTGCATTATGGGGTATATAAGTTTTAGGAAAGTCCATAGAAATATCATACTTCCTATTTCTTTATCTATCATAGCAATGATCTCCGTATTCGGGCCGCTGAGCAGCTTCTCCGTATCTAAGTTCAGCCAAAATAGCAGATTGTCAGAAATACTTGTAAGAAACGAGATGCTTACTAATACTGATAACAAAACGATCACGCCAAACCCTAGTATATCTGAAAAAGATAAAAAAGAGGTAAGCGCCATACTTAGTTACTTTGAAAATAATCATAGCCTTGATGATGTAAAATACTTGGATAATGACTTTGCAATGGTTAATATGAATAAAGTCTTTGGTTTTGAGTATAAGGATTCATGGCAAAATAGTATGGGTGAAAATCATTTTTCATTCAATACTGCCCATCAGACCTATGATACATTTGATATCAGTGGATATGATTACCTTTTTAATATGAGCACCTATAAAAATACGTTAACCCGTGAGCCCTTAAAGATAGAATATGTTAGTGGAAGCAAAGAAGTGAATATATACAACGGAAAAGATCTGATTTATAGCTTTAAAATGTCTCAATTTGTAGATCAATTGAGAACAAAATATCCTACTAATAATTCTATAGATCAAAAAAGTATGACTTTTGTGGATGAAAACGAGAATATAAAAGTACAATTCATATTTTCTAATATTTATGGACAGAAAACCCAGGATGAAGACACCATCAAAATAGATGGAGCTGATTTCTATATTCTGTTAAAACTAAAGTAAACAAACCCCATCTTAAAAGCAAAAAGAACCGTCCCCAGCGCTTCTAAAGCGTTGGGGACGGTTCTTTTTGCTTTTCGTGTATTTGTAGAATTGTCTAATCGTCTAAATCTTTCTCCTTGTGTTCTGCAAATGAAAAGATTACAATAAAATCGTTATGTAATTATAGGGAGATTTTTTTTTGGGGGGACCCCCTGGTAGCCAAATAAGAAGTGTCAATTGCAATAAAATCATACAACAAGAAAGGAGATTTCTTATGGACATAATAAAATTACTTTTAATCTTTACTTGTATTATCGTAGTAATCAAATTTAGCAAACCTTTATACATATCAATAACAGCTGGTATTTTAGCTACCATCATACTCTATAGAATAAATGCTTTAGATTCTTTAAAACTTGTAATAGGCGGTGCATTCAGGAAAGACACCATTTATCTTGTGCTAGCATTTTATTCAATTACGTTTTTACAGCGAATGCTAGAAAAAAGAAAGCATATAATTTTAGCAGAAAGATCTTTAGATAACTTATTTAATAGCAGGAGGGTAAATGCAATGGTGGCGCCCTTCATAATTGGTCTGCTACCATCTGCGGGAGCGATTTTGATTGCAGCGCCTATTGTTGATAATGCTTGTGGAAATTATATGACTAAAGAGGAAAAGACATTTATAACTAGTTATTTTAGACATATTTCTGAATCTTTTTTGCCTACGTATGCTTCCATATTATTGGCATTAAATCTATCAAATGTTGATATGACTGCATTTGTATTAGGAATGTTGCCCATGGTAATTGTACTATTCTTGTTAGGATACTTTTTCTATATAAGAAAGATTCCTAAAGGCGTAGAGATTACAAAATCAAGCAATAAGACGCAAGAAATTAAAAATCTAATCATTAGCCTTTGGTCAATAGCACTTACTATAATTATTATTTTAACATTTAAAATACCTGTTCATTTGGCAGTCATACCGGTTATTGTTCTATCAATCATACTGAATAAATTTAGCTTTAAAGAGATAAAACCAATGTTTATATCAGCAATTGAAGTAAAATTAATTATGACTACTATTGTAATTATGGTTTTTAGAGAGATTTTAACATTCACAGGAGTTATTGAAAGATTACCTGACTATTTTTCAGCGTTGCCGATTCCTTCTGTTGTTATTTTTGCATTAATATTTTTCTTTGGCCCATTAGTAGCAGGGGCTCAAGCCATCACAGCTTTAGCACTGCCCTTAGCATATGCAACGATGCCCAATGGAGGAGTAGCATTATTGATATTGCTTATGTGTACTGCTTATATATCGATGCAAGTTTCTCCAACACATATATGTCTAGCAATAGTTACAGAACATTTTGGTACTTCATTTATAGATCTAGTTAAAAAAACTATGCCCATATTAGGTTCATTTGTGCTGATTAGTTCTGTATATAGCTACTTCATATATGTGCTATTTTAAAGGATAGAATCGCTTGAGACGGTTCTTTCTAATCCTCTTGCGACTAAAAGGACTAAAAAAGACTGTATAAGTTTTAGAAAAATTATTCTCTAAACATATACAGTCTTTTTTTATTGTTTAATTTGTCTTTTGATTTTAACTAGTATTTACAGAATTGTTCTCTTATGGAGTTCATTTCTGACTTTATTGAATCAACGTCTAGCACCATTTCCATCATGCCGCACTGTTCTTCGTAAACGTCAGCATCAAATGCTTCTTTTAGTTCAAATATATGATAAACTCTGAGTCCCAACGAGACTCCTGCCAAAGGACCTGCAAAAGTTGGGTCACCAGCTGTAACTGTTTCTGCAGTCAATCCTGCGGATTCAGCCTCAGAAGTTCCGATAATTACTACTACATTTTCATTACCGAACTTTTCTGATAACTCCAATATTCTCTTTTGATTTTCCAGGTCCATTGCTCCAGCAGCTGTTCAGACAAAGCATTCAGTTGAAGCGAATACAACTTCGGCACCAGTCCCATTAAGACACTGTTCTATAGCAGGTGCTGGTATGCCGTCTCGATCGCCGATTATGATAATCTTTTTTTCGGCCAATATACCCATACAACCCATCCTTTCTTTTCTAAGCACTTATGTTTTTGTCAGGTGTAACTTTCTTAGACGATTTCTTATCCCCAAATTCTTCATTCAATGCTTTCATCAGCGAGAAACATGCTGCTATCATAACGATAGCAAATGGGAAGGCTGCAGCTATAGATGCTGTTTGAAGTGCCTTTAAGCCCCCTGCAATAAGTAACGCAAATGCTAATAAAGCTTGAACCAATCCCCAAATGATCTTTTTCTTATTTGTAGGATTTAAGTCCCCTTGTTGGCTCATCATACCTAATACAAAGGTTGCTGAGTTAGCAGAAGTTATAAAGAAAGTTCCAAGTAAAAATAAAGCAATAAGTGATATTAAATACCCTAGAGGGTACTTACTCAACACTATAAAAAATGCCGTCTCTGTTACTTTAGTAGCCTGAGCTGCTATCTCTGCGCCAAGGTTTATACCAAGAGATCCAAATACTGCAAACCATATAAAGGATGCAAGAGATGGAGCCAATATAACCCCTACAACGAATTCTTTTATTGTTCTTCCCTTTGATATTCTGGCGATAAAGGTACCAACAAATGGTGCCCAAGCGATCCACCAAGCCCAGTAGAATATCGTCCAGCCGCCAATCCAGCTGTTGTCTCCAAAGGCTTCAATATGAAAACTATCATAAACAAATTGATCAAGATACATTCCGATGCCATTGGTCAGTGAATTAATCATTGCAATTTTAGGTCCTACAATAATACAAAGTGCTAGTATCGCAAATGCTAAAATCAAGTTTAAATCAGATAAAACTTTTATTCCTTTATCAATACCGCTTACTGCAGTCCATATATATATAAATGTTATGACTGCGATTATTGCAAGTTGAACTACCGTTGTAGTTGGAATGCCGAACATAAAATTAAGTCCACTATTGATCTGCAGCGTTCCTATTCCAAGTGAAGTAGCAACCCCTGCCACTGTTGCAAATATTGCAAGTATGTCTATACCCTTTCCTATGGGTCCTTTTACGCCCTTTTCACCTATAAGAGGTACAAATATACTGCTTATAAGTCCAGGTGCATTTTTTCTAAATTGAAAGTATGCAAGGGCAAGGCCTATTACTGCATAGTTTGCCCAAGGGTGAAAACCCCAATGAAAGAATGATTGCTTTATAGCAAAATTAGCCGCCTGTGCTGTAGCACCTTCAAGTCCTGGAGGGCTTAAATAGTGATTTAATGGCTCTGCCACTCCCCAAAACACAAGGCCTATTCCCATACCAGAACCAAAAAGCATACCAAACCACGAAAGATTGCTATATTCTGGCACCGAGTCATCAGGACCTAACTTTACTTTGCCATATTTTGAAAAAGCAAGGTAAACACAAAAAGCTACGAATATAAACATGGATACTAAGTATAGCCAGCCGAACTTTTCTACCAAGAAGTTAAACAATCCATTTGCAGCACTTCCAAAGTTGGCTGGGGCCATTATGCCCCACACAACTATTGCAAATACCACTACCAAGGAAATATAATATACACTATTATCTTTTTTCATTTCCTTCATATGGTATACCCCTCACTTTTTTAAATTTTGACTTTGAATACAGTTTGTTCTTTTATATCTGTTGTGAGTGCATCTAATGCCACTCCAACTCTGTGATAACGAAGCTTGAATTGAACTTCTTTTGTTGTACTTGGGTCTCCAAGTGGATAAGGTATTGATATCGTTGGAACCATTCTATTAGCACCTACTGTTTTTGCAACAGGTATCAAGTTCGCCATCTGAACGATGGTTAATCCTGCTTTTTCGATTTCCTTGTTCATCGTTGCGCCGCAACGTGTACAAGTTCCTCAGGTTGAAGTAAGTATAACTGCACTAATTCCATCTGCTTTAAGCTCAGCCGCTATTTCTCTTCCCATTCTTGCAGCTTCTGCTTGAGTTGTACCAGTACCTACTGTTGCATAAAAATATTTATAAACTCCGCCGATTTTGCCTTCTTTTTCATACTTCCTAAGAGCATCCAAAGGAAGGACAACATCAGGGTCAGCATTGGCTGCTGCTGGATCATAGCCAGCATGAATTGTCATGAATTCTCCATCTACTAAGTCATATAATTTAGAGATATCATACTTACCCCATTTTGTAGCTGATGCCGATTGAATTCTATCTGGGTTTCCTACAGGTACTATACCACCAGAAGTCACTAATGCAACTTGCATTTTGCTTAAATCTGCAGGTGATATTGCTGGAGAGATAGGAACAAACTCTGATGGAGGTATTGGAAGCTCACTTGTATATCTTTCGCCTTTGATCTTCCTCATAAGCATATCCATTACTCTTTCTGTAGCGTCTATGGCAGGGTTTAAATATACTTGCTTTCTTATTCCTCTGCCATAGTAGCCTTCTTCTTCAGCAGAAAGTAGTTCTTCCCCATTCATCAATCTCTTGCTGAATTTCGCCATAGCTTCTACGTCTTTTCTCATTGCTGCTGCACTGGCTCCACCTTTAAATATAAACATTTGTTTTCTAAACATATCCACACCAGGATTTTCTTCATTCATTGAAGTGATAACTGGCACATTGAATTTTTCTTTTACTGCCTTACATATATTGCCGCAAGCACTACCGTATCTTCCTGCTCTGAATGCAGGACCGGCAAAGAATAGATCAATTTCTTTTCCTTCTAAAAATCCTAAAATCCTTTTTATAGCTTCTTCTTGTTTTGATCCCATGTAGTTGTCACCACAGATGATGGTATGTGTAACTTGGTACTGGTCTCCTAGCTGTTTTTGTAGCTCTATGGCTGGACCTACAAGTCCCTCTCTGATTTCTGGATCATGATCCGCCATTTCTTCTCCGCCTATCTGTCCAAAGAACTGATTTATATATAGAATTACTTTTTTCATCTCAACTACACCTCCTTAAAACTCTTTCATTGTTTTAGTTGACCAGCCTACTACCATATCACCACAGAACATTGCATTGTTCTCCATTATAATGGATCCATCTTCTCTTACTGAAGATCCTAGTATTTCATCATTGCTCCACCCACCAGAAAGACCATCTCTTGCAAGTGATTCAAGTTCGCCAATAACTGTTTCCATAGCTGGAAGCTCAATCATTTCTGAAACATTTCCTGTAGATACGATTGAATTGGCTTTCACATCAAGGGCAACTAAAGGTTGTGAAGCACCGTCTCTTCCTGTACATTCATTTGTAAGTCCTATTGTCTTTACCCCTGCATCCTCTAGCGCCACAATACATGCTATAAAGTCCGCATCAGGATTTCCGTAACCTTCTTCTGCAACGATAGCCGAATCTGCACCTAGAGATTTTGCAATCTGTGCCACATATAGCGCCGCTCTTTCTTTTTGCTCAAGGGCAACATTGAGATTTGACATGATAACCCCAAGAAAGTTCAATGTTTTTCCATGCTCTTTATATAATCCTTTTATCATTGGAAAGTTTTGAAAATCATAAGTTGACCACTTTGAAGAGCAAGGCATAAACGAACCTGAAATCATCGCACCGTCTAGCACTTCGTTTGGATGCATGAAAGTTGGAAGCATCCTATTGCAGTCCCATCCATATGCTAAATCGTTATAACCTAGTTCTTCCATTTGAGATTGAGGTTGAAGTACAAGTACTACGCTTGGAAGGGCATTTACTTCCGTGGATCTCTTTGTTATTGGCTCTAACTCATATATCTCTACCTTTTCTGGTTGTAGTGCTTCTACGCATTTGCCTACATATTCAGAAAGTCTCATTCCTGCCCATCTTAGTGCATGATTTTTCTTTTGTTGCTGATTCTTTTCAAAATCCTCATCTGTATCTCCAACTAAAACTAAGTTCTTCAATTGGGAGTAATAAGTGTATTTCGCGCCGTCTCCTCCCATGTCGATAAGACCATCCTGGAAGCCTCCCCAATGTTTACCTACCACAAGTATGCTACAATCCTTCAATGCATGAACCTTGCCTTCTCCAGCTTGTATAAGTTCCCCAGTCACTCCGGGGAATATAGGTCCTCCACCAATGCGGCATCTTGCTTCAATTGCCTCTTTTACTGGAACCAAACGAACCATATCACCAGGTTTTACGATTAAAAGATCTGCTTCTGTGATATGTTCGTCCTCAAAAACAACATCCAAGGCTTCTTTTTTGTTAATAGTCAATAGCCCATCCTTGTATTCTGTTTTAGCTCCAAACACGATGTCAGTTACATAAAAGTTACCGATTTCCAGTCTCATTGCTACACTCCTCTTATCCATTCTCATTTTAGTCATTAAGTTTGTTAATTTTCTGTCTATTCCGATTATACCATCATCAAGTTCATATTGTAAATATGTTTTATATATAAACTTGTTTATTTTTATAATTATTTAAATTATCTATACTCCTAACATTTCTTATTCAAGGATAAGTGTGCTATAATATTGAGATATTAATATTAGTAGGTGTGAAAGCTCATGATGAAGATTGATAAAAAGACGATTCAAAAAAGAAGAATGATGGGATATTTTATTGATGCAGCGAAGCAGATAATGGATGATCGCGGTATAGAAGCCTTATCAGCGCGTGAAGTTGCTGATATTGCAGGTTATAATGGTGCAACCCTATATAACTACTTTAATGACTTAGATCATTTGGCATTTTATGCATCTTTGAGATATTTAAGAGATTACATAGTTGATTTGAAAGCTTATGTAAAAAATACAAATACCCCCATTGAAAGATATTTTAAAGTATGGGCGTGTTTTTCCTATCATGCCTTCAAAAAACCAAAGATTTTTAATGCAATTTTTTTTGAAAAGCATAGCACTAGGTTGAATTATGATATAAAGGAATATTACGCCATGTTCCCAGAAGAGTTGGAAGATCAGGAAGAAGATATTAAACCGATGCTTTTAGGCCAAAACATCCTTGAAAGAAACTTGACCTTGCTAGAGCCTTGTATAAAGAAAGGTTATGTAAAATCTGCAGATGCAAAGGATATTAATGAAATGATCATACTTATTTTTCAAAGTATGCTAACAAGATTTATAAAAGAGCAAGTTGATTATACAGCTGAAGAAGCGCAGGAAAGGACTCTTTTTTATATGAAGCAGGTGTTTATATCATTTGGAGTAGAGGTTTAGAAGTGTATAAGATACAGAAGGACGCCCAATGGGCGCCCCTATATTATGTTAATTATCCATTCTTTTCTGATTTCCCAAATCGTTGCTTGCGTAATGGAGGTAATCTGATGGTTTTCTTCAAACAGCCTCTCCCAGCTTTTGATTATTTTACTTCTCAGGTGGGGATAAAAATTACCCTTATGACCCATATATAACTCTGATTCATCTCCAATTCCCATTTTCTTCAGCTCTTCATTAAATTTTTTTTCATCTTCCTTATCTATAGGCAAATACCAATAGTTTGATACATAGCCCCACTTTTCAGAATCCGTAAAAACCACCTTATCCATAGGTACTTCAAGTTGAATAATTACATTTTTTTCTGTAGGTTGAAGCATCATTTCTGAAGTGCAAGAAAGCCATATAGGATATTCTGCCCCCTCTGGCCTCTCTACAATCTTTTCTGCTCTTTTTACATACCAACCATAAACATTCGCGTAATAATCCCAAATGGTATCGAATTTTTCTGCTAAATGTTCTTTTCTGGGTTTATATCCTCCAGAAGCCTCCAGCTCTTTTAGCACATTTTCATGTTGTCTTGTCCAAAGCATTATCATATCCATCACAATTCCCACCTTAATCTTTATCTTTCTTTGTAAAATTGTATCTTACATATTGTATTCCTTGATTAGTATAGAATAAATTTACATAGAAAACAATTATTTTTGATTCGAGACCAAATCCGAGTTTAACAAAGTAAAGGCAGACAAGAACAAAATAAAAAGACTACAATATCTACTAATACATTCACTATCTGCCAAGGCCTATGCAGTAAAGAAAGTAACTTCGAATAAAGGGAAAAACACCACTAGGCATCCCAACAAGGATTAGAAAAGCTATATGCAAATGCTAGTTAACATAATATTGACATAGTACTAGTTTTCATTAACCTTTTGTTTCGGACAGCTGTGTTTTTAAAAAAAGAGCGCAAACTATCCATTTTGGATGAATTCACGCTCATAATTTATATTTTGTAATGGCATATCCCATTAACAAGTATGTTATTAATTAGAATTTTATGTGGCTACGAATCAATTCATCGTAGCCTTTTATTTTACTACATGAATTACCCTTTTGAAGTCGTCGCTGTTTGTATTTTTTATGTCAGGAGAATTAAATAAATAATTTATCTCTATCTCCATTTCGTCCTGTCCATGCTTCTCCATTAGCCCCAACAGCTTTGCTTTGTTAATAGTAATGTCATAGTTGGAGTATGTGATCGCATTGTAGTAGTCAGAATACTGACCATTTTGTGGAGTATCCGTTAAGCGAACTGAAATCATAGGTAAAATGCTATATCTTGAGTAGCCATTGTAGGTTCTTGGTTTACTACCTCCAATTGATATTGTGCCATCGAATGAATATTTAATCGTGTCTTCTTTTACACTGCTTAAACTAATCTCACTTGGCAAGCCAGTAGTAAAACCATTCATGGAGACGATCTCAAATTTGGTACTGTTTTGTTCATCCGTGCTAAAAGCAAACGTTTTTGTCTGAGTACCCTCAAATTTGCCAGGAGCAATTGAGGACAATTGGTATCCCTCGTTAGAGAATGACACTGTAACAGCATCGCATTGCCAATCATTTTTACCCTCTTTAATGATGTCAAATCCTTTGATATCCCATGCACGGTTCACAGAAAACGAGTAAGTATCATTATCCCCTTGCTCGAAATCGTCGTAGCCATCCCTATCCATCTGAAGTTTGCCTGAATTAGTGCCATCAAGGTAATTCAATTGGAAATAAATCTTAGAGTCTGAACCATTATTCCCTGTTTTAACCGTAACATTCATGGGCGAGTAATCTGCTGAGGTACCACCATTGTATGTTAAAGGTTCAGTACCGATAACATCGTTGTAGTTTCTGCTGATAAAACGTGCAAATGCAAGAGTTCCAAATGAACTGCCTATATAATTAACCGTACGAGACTCGCTCCAGTTTCCTATATTATTTGGGTTCGGAGTTCCGAATAAAGACTTTCCTGTAGAGCCATATTGCAAAACTCCACCTTCTATATCAGCACCTGTTACGGTGGCTGGTCCAACAGTAATATATCCCGCTTTGTTTGAATTCGCTAAAGCTGCACCTGGGGCACTTACTTTGGTGTCTGCTGGACGATTTGCTTTATCAATAATTAATCCATCGGTTATGGCTGTTTTATACATTCTGTAAACATCATCCTCTGGACGGTAAATCATTACGGCATATTTATCATGATTTGCTGCTTCGTCTTTTTTAAACTGGAACCATTTAAACGCTCTTGGCTCGTTAAACAATGAACCTTTATACTGCACATCAAATTCATTAGTTCCCAAAGTAAGCTCGCCTTGCGTTCCTGCTTCTAGTTTAAAGCGTTGTTGCTCATCCTTATTATAGGTGTATGTTTGCGGTGTTGTGACCCAGTAATTATTTGTCTTGTATGGAATAACCGTTTTTTCTTCCCAAACACCGAAAAGCGTATGGTCTTTTGCTGTTTCAACAATATTTGCTGGCATTCCATTATTTTTTGTAATACTCCACCCTATGTGATTATAGCCTGGACGGTAAAGCACTGGAAGGCTATCGCCATAAGCTAACCCGTAGGTTGCTATTGTAGGATTAGCTACACCTGATACCGCTGCACCCTCTGCATTGGTGTCAAAGGTTACTGTATAAACATTGGCAATCCATTTTGCAAACAATGCAATTGCCTCATTACCCATATGTTTGCTTGTAAATGCAGTTGCAAATTGATCGTCCTTATACCACCCACCAAAGGAGTAGCCTTCTCGAATAGGCTGTGCCAATGTTAGGTATGCACCGTTTGCACGGCTGATGGGATTAACGGTTAAACCCTCTACATTGGTGTCAAATGTGATGTTGTACTCATCACCAATAATAAGCATGCATTTACCTGTATAAGTTTCGTTTCCTGTTACTTTACCTATGGTCTTATCCCATTCCTTTACCATATAATTTTTATTATACATCCCGTCTTTCGCATAGGTATAATAATCAAAGTGAGGAGTTGTGTCTTTTTTTACCCTTACAACTTTCTCCCCAAGCTTTCCACCACGGTTATTGACAAATAAGTAGTTTACAAGCACAGAATCGTCTGCATACTCTGCAGTATATCCATTTGCCTTTAATTCTTTTGCAAAATTCACATCAATTTCACTATCTATGGTTTTCCACGGAATATCGTTTCCGTTTGCATCCTTTGCTGGGGGTGCATCGCAAACTGTCCTGTAATACTTGGTGTAAGATGCGTCTTCCGCATCGTCAGCGGGGTTATTCACACCCGACTCATATAAATCGGTTAAATCAAACTTTTCACCAAATTTTGCTTTGAATGTTAGATCTGCTTTTTCAACATTCTTCACTGTAAGCGTGTACTCTCTTTCTGGTACAGTAACTGTATATACTTGGTCTTCAACAGCAGGTGTTGGTGACTCATAATGAGTATAAGCACCCGTATATTTAAGATCAATTGTACCATCCATATATGTAGCAAATTTTAGTAATGACTTAATTTCTTCCTCTGTTGGCAATACAGGTACTACACCCTCTCCAACAATTGTGCTCCATATTGTTTTGCCATTTGCCACAACGCGTATATTGTGACGAATGTTCATTTCCTCTTCTGTAAGATTTGTCCAAACCACATGAATCGTGCGACTTAGTTCACCCTTGCTAAAAGCAAGCTTAGCTCCTGCCCATTTAATGGTGAGGTCGGTTTCAAGGTAGCGCACATTATCTGGAACTTTTACTATCATTTTTCCTGTTGCCTTATCGAAAGTAAATGCTGGGTTTGATATAGAATATATAAAGCGGTGCTTTGGAAGCACATTATCATACAACTCTCCTGTTGTGAGGTCAAGACACTTCATACTCCAATAGCTATCAGGAACAATTGCGCTTGTCCTGTTTTTAATTACATAATTTTCTTCTTTGGTACTTGGATTTTGATATGTGAAATCATATACATATTCTCGCTCGCCTGCATCGAGAATTGGGTATTCCTTTGCAAACAGAGTGGGTTGATATACCAATTTGTCTGTAAACGTCTCTCCCAACTGCGCTTTAAAGGAAATATCCACATAAACTCCAAATTCTAAGTATATCGCACCCGCCATATTGCTGCTTTTAGTGACGATATTAGTTGTAGAAATTATTTTTTGGTATTCGTAAATAAAGAATCCATAAAACTTTGTATAGACACCAACCTCTGCGACAAAACCTACACTGTCAAGCTCGGTGTCAAACAGCCCTACCGCAAATTCTAACTCTACTCCTATACGGAGGCCAAGCTCGCCCATAATATAGAATTGGAAGTCAAAACGTTCATCGATAAGCCTTGTAGTAGAGGAGCCTGCCTCTTTGGCTCCGATTTTGAACCAGAAGTTATAACGTGTTCCAGACTCGTATTCAAAGTTACTGCCAATGGCAACATTGATGTCTGCCTTGATTACAAAATTAGCTGAAAAATTGTAAGCAATAATGTATAATACGCTACCTTTTGCAGCAAAAATCTCCTTGTTCACCAAAGTGATATAGTCTGTTTCGTTTTCTAACATTTTGCCATATCGAACAAACAAATCTTGTACCCCTGCCGCAATACCTGTTTCGTCATCTACATCTGACTTTTTAAGTAGCGATTGAATTTGCTCAGATATATCAAATATTTTCGTGATGGCTCCATCAACAGATGATTCTGTTTGCTTAGAAGAAATGATAGCCTCTACGCTCATAGCGGTATAATTGTAAACATCTACATTAACATTTGCCTGGTAGTCTTTGATATAAGGAATAGGACCTGCCCAAGCCCAAAGAGCATGACCATCGGCTGTATATTTTATTTTCAATTCTTGTATAAATGCCGCTGACAGATTCATCATCACGCTGCCGTCATCTGTCTTGCCGATTTCCACCTCGCCGCTGATTTTTACTTCACAGCGCAAGCCACCAAATTTTTCACCTTTACCCAAAATGCGTACTTGTACATCTATTCCATTAATGGTACTTTCAAAATCAAATTTACCCTCGCTAATTCCCACTTTTGGAACAAAGCCTATTATTCCCTCAGCACCATCCAAATTAAGGCTTTTAAAGTCATCGGTTTGGGAGGCTACATTGGCTGCAAAGCGTAGCGCATCCTCTGCAAATTCGCTCTCAATAACTTGCGTTCTAATTTGCTCTGGAATACCAGCAGCATTTGCCTTAGCCGCCAAATCATCGTGATTGGCATCTTCTTGCTGATATACCTCTTTGGTATTATTCGCAATTTGCTCCTCGGTGGTTTTTGTAAAGTTTACTGTGTACTTTCCTTCAGCTTCTGTAACACTTGTTACTATGCCATATACAATGCTATCATCAGCACCAAAGATGACAACTATGTCATTTATGTCAATCGTTGAAGCTTCACTTAGTCCAATATGTTCATAACCATCAAAATTTACTTTATCTTTTTCAATTACAAACTCTGTGCTGTCGGCAGTATAACCTGCCTCGAAGTCTTTAGAATCGAAAGGAAGTGTTTCGCCAAGGTTTAAAACTTCAGTAGCTTCAGGCTGTTCATAAGCAATGGTTTCGGTGCCGTCAGGATTTATTGTGATTTCAGTTACCTTAACGATTTTTGCAGTTTTACCATCCGTAACATCCATTACTTCAAGTTCTGTTTCCCCACTTGGGAGAATTGATACAATCTCACCCACCTGAAATTTTTCGCTATTGCCTGTGTATACGGCTTCGTATACAGCTTCGTATACAGCTTCGTATACAGTGTATACAAAGGTACCTTTCCCTTCTTTTTCTTCAGCATAGTTTAGCGTAATTTCTTCTTCATTAACATACTCAATATTGTCCTTTACTTCAAGATCTTTGACTTCATCTTTTTTGATAGTAAATGAGGCATTTCGAATTTCCTCACCCATATCAGCAAAGGATAATCCTTCTTTAAGCGTAGCAGTGTATGCACTGCCCTCACGGAAGCCGCCTTTTGCCTTTACAGTGTAAGCGGTTTTGCCTGCTGTTGTATTACCTTCTATAATTTCAAGTTCAACACTCTCAGGTGCACCAACGACCTCTAATCTAATACCATCGCGCACATTTTCTGGCGTGAGGGGGATTTTAGAAAGTACCACAAAGCTAAACTCAGCACCTTGGTCGGCATAGACAACTGAGTCGTTGACATATTTATCACGACTTTCAAGCTCTGCGTACTTTGCGTATAATTTTATGTTATTTATTAGTGCTTCACTTGCGTAGAATTTATCTGTAAGCCCTGAGTTCGTATACCAATCAAGGAATATTACTCCATCCTTTTTTGCATCAGGTAGTTTTTGGCTAATTGTTTTATCTTTCTCGGATGGTATTGAAGCAATTGGAAGTCCACCATTTGTTTCAAAACTAATTATATATTTATTTGGATCTGGATTTGGATCTGTGTTTGGATCTGGATTTGGATCTGTGTTTGGATTTGGATTTGGATTTGGCCTTGGATTTGAGTCTCTGTCAGAACTAATCGTGTATGATACTATGGGTGGTGTAGTCACGCCAGTTATAGGTGGTGTAGCCACGCCAGTTATAATAGGTACAACCCTTACAGAAAGCGTCGCAACTTCTGCTCTTTTTGCAATACTGCTAGGATTAAAGTTACCATTTGCATCCCCTTTGAAAATCCCAGCTTTCCAAAGTTTCAAAACAGAATCCTTTGCCCAATCTGCAACAGAGGCCAAATCATTAGGCTCTATGTTGTTTGGGACAGGAGATTCATAGTTTATTTTAAAAATTTCAAAATAGCGAGAAAGAAAAGTTGCTAATTGTTCACGAGTTATTTCAAATTCAGACCCAAATTTACCATCCCCTATGCCTGAGGTAAGCTTATTTTGTGCTGCCCATACTACATATGGAGCATAATAGGCATTTGGATCAACATCGCTAAATCCACCATTGCCCTTGTAAACACTGGCATCGATTTTTGCCATGCGACCTAAAACAGTCACATACATACCTCTTGTCATACTCACATTAGGACCAAATTTAACATCTGACATCCCACTGAAGATTCCATTTTGGCACGCATACATAACTGCATCGTAATACCAATCTGTTTGTTTCACATCATCAAACAGATTAGTAGCCGCTTTTGGAGCATCTTTTGGCGCATCTTGTGCAAAAGTTCCAATAGGTAGCATGCTGCAAAGCATTGCCAGTATGAGGATTAGTGCCACAATTCTTTTTGTTCTTTTCATTTTGTACCTCCTCCATCGTATAAAATAGCCTCTCGGTAATCGCCGAGGGTTGTATTTCAAGCTTTTCCTTAAAACACATTTATCGCATTCCTCCTACTTCCGTGGGAAGATTTTTGCTTTTAATTGTGGCAAACTGGAATTTTTCTTTTGAAAATATTTTTCCGTTTGCTCTCAAAAACACTTGACTTTTTCAAATTGCCTCCATAATTGCAAAAAAGGATTCATTTTCCTTAATCAATTTAACGGGAGGGATTTGTTTGAAACCTACTTTCATTTCACATGCCTTATATCAAGATTCTGTGCTCAAACGTCTACGTAAGCATTATTCCAATGGGATTTTTGTCATCGCAAACAGTGACTGGCCTCTAGTCGCTAAATTTTGGATGAGCGATTTATCTCAAATCACAACGTTGCTTCAAGATTTCTATGACCCGAAGGATCCGACGCCTCGTGATCCTTCCTCCATGCTTCGCTCTTTTCTTCTTTTCCTCATGGTTTGCCCCGAGACTGGCATCACTAAATGGATTGATGATCTGCATCGCGTTCCCTACTATGCTATCATTAGCGGATTTGAACCCGGTGATATTCCTGGGGTCGGTACTTTCTATGACTTCTTCAAACGCCTTTGGCCGCCAGCGATATAAACCTTAAACCCAAGAAACAGAAGAAACGTAAACGCAAAGTTAAAAAAGGTAACTTCTTGCGCCACACCTTGTTCTGACGCAGTATATGGACGCACATTTCATGCTTTCCCAAAAGACAACTTACGGCTATTTCCTAAAACCTTACGCGGCTCCGAAGAATGGAAAATAATCTACAACCGTCGCACTTCTATCGAACGCTCAAACAAGCGGGAAAAGATTAATTACAAATTAGAATCCGGTCGTCATCGCTCAACTATGATGTGGTACGTTAGAATCTATGGAATTATGATTTGCCAGCACTTAGATGTTTGATATTCTCACCGAGAAAAAGATTTTGCTAACTTCTAATCATTTGTATTTCCACAAGTGGACTAAGTTTTTTTAATATGGAAATCTTGGCATTGCTTTGCTATGCTCATTTTCCAAAATCGCTCATCTCCTCACTCAATTCTCTTTTATTTCAAAAGAATTTCCAGCCCTTTTCGATTAATTATCTCTTGCTTCAAGATGTGATTTTTTTCTCACCCCCATAACATTCTCCAGTTATTTACTTTAAATTTCTACACAGTATTACATATACAATTCTATATTAAAAAACTTGTCAAAACGTACCGCCTGCATGAAATGTCGTTTTAACGTTATGAAATGTAATATTATACTTTTTTTTGTCATGAATCTGATATAATAGAAACATAACATAACATAACATTCAATCGAGGTGACATGATGAAAATTGCTATTTGTGATGATGACAATCAGGAGCTTTTACAGATTAGTCGCCTTGTGGATGAATATTTGAGCTGCAGCTTTGAAGAAGTCGAAATAGAAGTCCACCGCTTTGAAAGCAGTATGGAGCTGATAGCACAGATAGAAAGCGGCAAACATTTTGATGTTTATCTTTTGGACGTCATCATGCCGAACATGAATGGCATCAAACTTGCTGCCGAGATAAGGAATAAAGATCAAGTTGCCAAAATCATATTTTTGACTTCAACTTCAGAATTTGCAGTACAGTCTTATTCTGTAGGCGCTTTTAACTATTTATTAAAGCCTCTTCAAAAGGATAAGCTCTTTTCTGCTTTGGAAAAAGCCTGCAGTGATATTGACAGCAGTCTCAACCAATATATCATTGTAAAAACGCAAATCGGACTGACCAAGGTATTTCTCCACCTGCTGCTTTATGTTGAGGTAATAGGAAGAACACTATATTTTCATCAAAAAAACAAAGTTACAATAGAAAGCTCCAGTACGATTTCTCAAATTGAAGCTTTTTTATTAATAAATAAACGTTTCATCAAGCCTCATCGATCCTATATTGTCAACTTAGACCATATCAAGAATCTATCACAGGATGGCTTGACCATGATAAATGACCTATTTGTTCCCGTGTCAAGAAATATTTTCAAAGAAGTAAAGCAGGCGTATATCAATTATTCGTTTCAGGCGGACAAGTAATAGGAGGTAAAAACCATGATGAGTTTAATAAGATCTCTTCTTACCCTTATCTTCGCTATAAGTGTGATGTATATGCTCTTAGATTGCGAGATTAAGCACAAGAAGAATCGCTATCTGTTGGGGCTTTATGCAACTGTTGTGCTAATTTGTGATGGGTTTGTTTTGCTCAATTTCGGGTATACACATTTTATGAAACTATATCCCCTTATTGTCCATATTCCGGTAGTTTTAGGATTTATGGCTGTATCAAAGTTTAAAGCAATAAAGGTATTTTTTGTTCATTGGACACTTGTAGCAATAACCTGGTCGTTCACTTTGGTAGGACTTATTTTTATATATTTTTTTGGTTCCAGCAGGGAAATCGTGAACATTGTTTGCTATATCCTGTATCTACCCGCAGGATTTATTATTTACAAGTATATCCGTCCGCCGTTTCTTTATATGATGCGCAACACAGATAAAGGCTGGTTAGGATTTTGTATTATACCGTTTTCATATTCTGTGCTTATCTATTCTACTGAAATGTATAATTTGGACAAGGTTAACATTGTACCAATTATTAAGAACGCAGTATTATACTTTACCATGGCTTTTTCCGCATATTTTCTGATTTTTCGATTTTTCGTCCAAACTAGAGAACATCTCATCCTGCAAAACGAACAGACTTTATTACAAACGCAAGTCGCAGCAGCACAGGTGCATTTTGAAGAATTAGAAGAATCCCAAGAAAGAACAATCCTATATCGCCATGATATGCGACACCATCTGAATCTGATAGATGCCTACCTTGCAGACAACAACCATACAGCTGCACAAAAATATATTAAAGAGGTGGAAAATACCATAGCAGACGCTACGGTTGAAAAATATTGCAGCAATTATACGGTCAATTTGATTCTATCTTCCTATATTACCAAGGCAAGGAATGAGCAAATTTCAGTCGAAACCCAAATCGATCTCACAGAGAAAAACGTTGCATCCGATATGGACCTTTGCGTTATTTTTGCAAATGCCATTGAAAATGCTGTGAATGCCTGCAAGCACGTTCACAACACAAACAACAGGACTTTAAAAATCGTCTCCAAAGCCCAAAACCATAAGCTCTTCATACAAATCAGCAACAGCTACGAAGGAAGGGTCATGTTTATTGATGGCATGCCCGTAAGCGGGTCCAACGATCATGGCCTTGGAACAAAAAGTATTGCTGCGGTAGTAGAAAAGTACCATGGGACATATTCCTTCACTGCAGAAGATGGAATTTTTAAGACAAGTATCATCCTATAATAAATGAGATTCTATAATGCATCTCATAAATCACAATATCCCTCTAATATTCGTCCAAATATCATGGATTACCTCATTCCGTTAGTACTTTCGCCTTATTTCATTATTGCCAAAATGTGACTAAAGAACTATAATTAGTCTAATATTCGGCAAAAAATTCAAATTAATTATGATTTACATGAAATAGATATCACTGCGGAAAAGAGGTTTATTTATGATTATTTTGTTTATGCTATCTTTTTTTGCTTGCTTAGTATACTTATCTGTGGGCATCAAAGCATATAAATTAAATAGCTCATCTAAGATTAACAAGATGTTTTTATTAGTATGCGCAGTCATGTCCATATGGTCTTTTGCATATTCTTTCGCTTATATTGCAAAGGATGATATGGTGTTTTCGTTTTGGAACAAAATTTCAGCATTTGGTTGGTGCACTTTTTCCTCGATCATTTTATATTTAGTATTAGAGATAGCCGAGAGCCGTCTGCTTAAATATAAAATGATAAAGATCCTCATTTTATCACCTGCCTTTATTTTTTTATATATGAGTCTTTTTCTATTTGGGCCAAATATAAAGACCCCAGTGATTATTGAGAATTTCTTTTATATAGGCAACTTTACTTATAATTTTAGTTTTTTATTGTATAGCATTGTAAGAATTTCAATTTGGGGAAGAAAATCTAGATACATGCGACAGAAAATTCAAGCTAAGATCATTGCAATTGCAAGCGGTATTCCTTTTTTATTGGATTTGCTTACACAAACAATATTGCCTATGTTTGAAGCACAAATTGTTCCACCAATGGGACAAATTTATAGCCTAATCATGATATTAGGTGTTTATATTGCAATTACCAAGTATAGATTTATGGACATACCTGTTTCTGCTATTTCCGACAAGATACTTACAGAAATTATGGATTTGGTTATTGTATTAGACCCTGAAGGTATGATTATTAAAATCAATAGCCAGGCACTGGACTTGTTAGGGTTTAATAATGATGAAGTTGTTAACAAGTCAATTATGACTATTATTAATGATGAACAAGTAATAAACTTGTTGAGTGATAAAGCGAATGAAAAAACAGCTCTGAAATTTCCGAGGGTTCATTTCAAGTCAGCAATCGGCAAAATCATACCCATAAGTGCTTCTTATACACCAATAATAGACCCAAATATTAAAGACGTGTTAGCAGTCATCATTGTTGGACAAGATATAAGAACAATAATAGAACTTGAGAATGAAATAGTTAAGCATAAAGAAACCGCACTTGCACTAAAACTTGCTAATGAAGAAATCGAAAAAATTAATAAAGAATTGGAGAACAGGAATACTGTTTTAATAAAAACAAATGCTGATTTACATAATAAATCAATTAGGGATAGTTTAACAGGACTAGTTAATCACCAGTACACAAATCAAATACTTGAAAAAGAAATTGAAATTGCAAAACACTATGGTCATGATTTATCAGTGATGATGCTCGACATTGATCATTTCAAAAATATAAATGATAAGTATGGGCATCAGGTTGGCGATGAAGTTTTAATTGAAGTATCAAGAACAATAAAAAATAGTTTAAAGAAAACTGACATTATAGGTAGGTACGGTGGGGAGGAATTCTTCATTATACTTCCAAAAACAAACATAACTGATGCCATAATAGTTGGAGAAAGAATTAGAAAGTCAATTGAATTAATTGACTTAATGGATAAAAACGCTAAAGTTACAATCAGTATCGGAGTGGTTGAATATGGAGAAGAAGATGCAGCAGAAGTTATAAGTAAAGCCGACAAGCTTATGTATCGTGCAAAAGCGGACGGAAGAAATAAAGTTGCATATGAAGGATTAGACACAACAATAGCACTTGAAATAACCAAAACAGATGAATATGTTTCAAGCATTAGTATAAATTAAAACCATATGAAAGACAACAAAAGACTCATAGCACTGGTGGCTCTGAGTCTCTCGCTTTTCTCTCTATCTGCTCTTTTACCATTTACCTCACAAACATAAGCTTATATCCTTGAACAATTATTAACGGCACTAGTGACAATCCAAATATGGCTGCATATTGATTCAAGGATAAAGTAGTCACTTCAAACACACTCATCATAGGGCTGAATGTTAAAACAACTGCTAGCAATAAGCATCCTACTCCTACTGCAAGCAAAAGAAATATATTAGAGAATACTCCGATCTTAAAGATTGATTCCTTTGATCTTGCATTAAAACCATGGAATAATCTAGCTAAACACAAAGTCGCAAAAGCCATGGTACTCGCTGCTACTGTGTTGCCTGTTGATAAGCCAATATAAAAAGCTATGATTGTGCTAATTGCTATCAGAAGTCCTTCAATAATAATTTCTGTTCCGAACTCTTTGCTGAGTATTGGGGTATCTATATCTCTTGGCTTTTCTTTCATTATGTTAGGATTATGAGGCTCAACTCCAATCGCTATTGCTGGGAGGCTATCCGTAACAAGGTTTATAAAAAGCAAATGTACAGGAGCAAATGGTATTGGCAGATTTGCTACCGAAGCAAAAACTACTGATAATATACCGGCTGTATTTCCTGATAATAAAAATTTTATGGCATTCTTTATATTTGCATAGATGCTTCTTCCATTTGATATGGCCTTGACTATCGTTGAGAAGTTATCATCAGCTAAAACTATTGCAGCTGCATCCTTTGCAACCTCAGTTCCTGTTATCCCCATAGCTATTCCAATGTCGGCTTGCTTCAGCGCAGGAGCATCATTTACACCGTCTCCAGTCATGGCAACTACATTGCCTTTTTCCTGCCAAGCCCTGATAATCCTTATTTTATGCTCTGGAGATACTCTTGCATATACTGAAATATCCCCCACAATATTCTTTAGTTCTTCATCATTTATATTATCAAGCTCATAGCCCTCCATAGCTTCTTTTTCATCACTAAGTATCCCTATTTGCTTTGCAATTGCTGAAGCAGTTGTTTTATGATCTCCTGTTATCATTACTGGCCTGATTCCTGAATTGATACAATCTCTCACTGCTGCCGCTGATTCCTCTCTAGGGGGATCCATCATTGATATAAGACCCATAAAGGTTAAATCTTTTTCATCCACTGTGGTTATACAAATACCTTCTTCTATTTTCTTATAAGCAAAAGCTAAAACTCTAAGGCCGCTTCTGGAAAGCTCCTCATTTGTCTTCTTGATTTTCTCTTTATCCATTTCTGTTATATCTTTTATGCCATCAGCTGCCTGTACTTTTATAACTCTTGAAAGCAGAACATCCATTGCACCTTTCGTGATCATGATGTTTCTATTTTCATATTTATTCACTGTACTCATTAGCTTTCTATCTGAATCAAAAGGCACTTCCTGCAGCCTTGGATAGTCTTTTCTTATGGAAAGTTCATCTAAGTCATATACTTCCCCTAAATTAACAAGGGCAATTTCAGTAGGATCCCCAATCTCCTTAGGCTTATCTGAATCTGCAGATTCTGTAGTAATTGCGTCATTACAAAGAAGCGCCATTCGTACAAAGTTCTTTTCCATAAGTATATCATGATCCAACTCATCGTAGCTTAGTACTTTCCCATCAATGAAAAGCTTCTGAACTGTCATTTTGTTCTGTGTAAGAGTACCTGTCTTATCTGAACAAATAACTGAAATGCTTCCCAAGCTTTCTACTGCATGAAGCTTTCTCACTACAGCATTTTCTTTAGCCATTTTCTGAGTTCCTATGGCTAATACTATTGTAACTATAGAGCTTAGCGCCTCGGGTATGGCCGCAACGGCCAAGGATACAGCAAACATTAAAGCTTCTATTAATGCATGCCCTCTTACTACATTCAGTATGAATATCATTGCTGATATTGCCAAAATCACTATAGCAAGCTTCTTGCCAAAACTATCTAGATTCGCCTGAAGAGGTGTTTTCCTTTCTTGAGCTGACTCAAGGAGATTTGCTATTTTGCCTATTTCTGTATTCATCCCTATAGCTGTTACTACAATCACCGCTCTGCCATATGTCACAAAGCTTCCTGAAAAAACCATATTCTTTCTATCACCTATCGCTACATTTTCACCCGATATCACATCTATTGTCTTTAAAACACCTTCTGATTCCCCAGTCAGGGAACTCTCATTTATCTGAAAGCTATATGATTCAATGACCCTTCCATCAGCACTTACATAGTCTCCAGAATCTAAATACAAAATATCTCCCACTAGTATTTTTCTTGAAGGTATTTCAACCTTATTTCCATCCCTTAAAACCTTTGCAGTGGGCGAAGAAAGGGCTTTAAGACTTTTTAGAGACTGCTCTGCTTTTATATGCTGTACAGTGCCTAAAATTGAGTTTATAGCCACTACCACAAGGATTACAATTGCACTTTCAAGTTTCCCTAGAAAAGCAGATATAACGGCTGCTGCTAAAAGTATGATTACCAAAAAGTCCTTGAATTGCTCTAGAAATATCTGAAATGCGCTTTTTCTATGAGCTTCCGTGAGCTCATTAAAGCCTTGCTCTTTTCTCCTTATATCTATATCGTTATCTTTAAGACCATGTTCATTCACCTTTAACTCTTGCATTACTTCCAGAACAGTTTTTTTATAAAACTCACTCAAAATAAATCTCCTTTACAATATAATTCTATTAATATGATTACCAAGAAAACAAAAAAAACTCCTAACACGATCCTGAACTTATAGCCAGGGCCATGTTAAAAGTCTTGCTTCCACGAGGGTATAGAACCAGGTATTTCACCGGATGTTGATTCTATAATATTAAGCTACTCCCTTTTAACCATGTAAATGTATCATATATAAACTTACGTGTCAAGAAGCACCAGAAACCTCTCATAGAAGTTTTAGGGACGGTTCGAAACCACTGAAGAAGTCATATTTTTAGTTGATATTTAGGAGATGGTTTTTAGGATTTATAATAATCCAGAACAAATATGCAGAATAACTGCAAATAGCATTGAAATTTGAGGATAGTATGCTTGCTATCCTCTTTAGATTTACAGCCAATGCTGTAAGTTTTGCTTGGGTTCGCATACTTTTAAGACCATACCCCCTGGCACGATCCATCCCATGAAATCTTTTCATTTCCCCATTTTTCCATTCATGGCTTGCTCTTTTCTTATACTGCTCTAAAAACCCTTCTGTTTTTGCAAACTTGCTGTATTCATAAAGCGCCATTGTGTTTACAGTAATCTGAAGTATTTTTCGTTTTCTACCTTTATACAGACATTCTTGACTTTTTGGACAGCCCATACATGCCTCTTTTTCAAAGTAATAATAATAGCTATCTCTATCTTTCTTCTTGCTTTTTTTCTTGCTTGTAGTGTTATAACCCATCTCACAAAACCATTGATCAGAGTCTTTATTGTATGTAAACCTTGTATCATCAAATTTATACGCAGATTCACTTACCGGGATATATGCTTTTATTTCATCTGCTTTTTGTCCTGTTATATAACTCATTAAATTCTGTCCCATCCACATAAGCTCCATCTTGTACGGTTAAAGCTGTTATTATTCGTTCTTCCGGTATCATAGCAAATTCAACCTTATATCCAAAGAAACTATCTATTTTTGATTTGTAGCCTACTCTAGCATCTTTATCCACTAATGACCTAATTCCTTTTTGTTCTATAAATTTGGGAGAATTGAGTATTTCTCTAGCTTGTTCAATAGCTTTCAATGTCTTGCCAGCATCTGTTAAGTCAACGCTTTCTTCTATATCTTCAATTACTTTTTCAAGATAATTCTTCATGGTTTGTTTTGCATGATTATGATCCTCTATTTCTTTGTAATTTGGTATGTTTCTATCAACTTGCTCAGGAATTAGACCCTTCTCTTCTTCAAGATTTTTGAATATATTTTTAGCCAGGTGTTTCATAACTCTTTCCGGGACCTTCTTTATGGTATTAGCCTTTGTATGTGTAGCATCAATGCTAATACCCGTGCCCTTAATTGTACCTTTTTCTACGCACTGCTTCACTATTTCTTGAATAATATCATCCAGTGTTGTTTCTTTAAGCCTGTGAGTTGTGAATTTCGCAAGTAAGCTAGGGTTAGGAAGGTCTTCTTCTGGGTTGATGCCGATGAACCACATATATGCTAAATTTAGTGATGCTTCTTCAATTACTTGTACATCAGAGAGATTGTATAGATATTGGAGGATCAATAGTTTTGCCATCATTTCTGGCTCTTTAGCTGGTCTACCATAATATTTACAGTATGATTTCTCTAAAAGTGTATTGATAAAGCTAAAATCTACTGCATTATTTATTAACTTTAGGATATGATTTCCTGGAATTCTATTGTATAATATTGAGTAGATGCTTAATTGTGCATTTTTGTCTTTAAGCATTAGAAAACCTCCTTTTGGTGATAGTTTCTTTCAATTCTATTTTACCAAATTGGGAGGTTTTTTGCTACTAAATATTTGATTTTTATTACATATTTGAAAGTTTTTAGGATGTGTTTTTCAGTGGTTTCGGACGGTTCTTTTTGCTTTTTTAATTCTATAACTATTTCAAATCATAAGGTTTTAAAAACTTATCTACTTGTTCTTTTTTTCCTGACTTATCCATTATTTCTACCTTCGCAAAAACCCAGCCTTCTACTTTGGTTGTATCTACACCAGCATCAATAAATGGCTGTGGATTTAAGACAAATACCATATCCTTATCATTTTTAGCCATATCCTTTGCCCATTCAAACATATTGCCATTTCCTAAGGCAATACCATAATGGTCAAGTGCAGCATGATATCCTACCGTGTCTCTATAAGTCTTTACTATATTTGTAAAAGATTTCATTGGTGTGGCATCTCCACTATAAGTGAATTTGTCAGCGCCCAGTTCTGAATGTATCATTAAAATATTTGTTGTTTTATCATAAAGGTACATATCCTTTGGCAATTTAGTTGCATCTAATCCTGCGCTTAAAAATGGTGTTGCATCAAATTCAAGCATCAAATCAGGTTTATCTACTGAACTAAAGTCTTTACTCCATACAAATCTTTCACCTTTTGGTGATTCTAGCGCCCACCCGTTATTCACTTCATCGGCCTTTACTTTATCTGGTGTCTTATTTAAAACTGCTTCAAAGGATACTTGAGCGTCCTTTCCAATTACATCTGTAGCCTGGCACCCTGAAAGTGATAGGATTGCTACAAGTGATAGTGCGATTATTGCTGCTTTTTTCATCATTTTTTCTCCTCCAATAACTGTCTAACTGTCGTGCCTGGCACTTATTTCATCATTTTTTCTATTGTGGTAATTAATTCATCAACTACTTCCATCTCACCCGACTGAATTCTACTAACTAGACAACTCTTCATATGATTTTCTAGCAATAACTTGCTGACTGAGTTCATCGCTGATTGTGCCGAGGATATCTGATTTAGCACATCATCACAATATACATCTTTTTCTATCATTCCTTTGATGCCTCTGATTTGTCCTTCTATTCTATTCAGCCTGGATATCAAAGAGGATTTCATTTTGTCTGGTCTACTGGCAGTTCTGCCGCTGCTGTCATTACAGCTACTGCATTGGTCTGTTTTGCATTTATCGCTCATATTTTCCCCTCCACAAACATGTTTTATAGGTTTGTTATTGAAGTGACTTCATACCCCGCTTCTTCAATGGCTTCTTTTATCTGTGAATCATTTACTTCGCTACCTAGCTCAACAATTGCATTTTTATCCGCTAGATTTACTTTTATTGAACCAACTCCCTTGATTTCACCCAATGCTTCCTCTACGTGTTTCACACAGTGACCACAGCTCATTCCTTCAATATTGATTTGTTTTTTCATTTTGACTACCTCCATTCAATTTTTATAATTTTTATTTACTTGGTTTAAAACCTTTTAACCTAAGTGCATTTATTAAAACGGATACTGAACTTAGTGACATTGCCGCTGCCGCAAATACTGGGTTTAGCAACTCTCCTCCAAACAAATGAAACACGCCAGCAGCAATCGGAATTCCTGCTACATTGTAGCCAAATGCCCAAAATAGATTTTGTTTGATATTTCTTATGGTGCTCTTGCTTAACTGTATAGATGTTGGAACATCCATCAAGTCACTTCTCATGAGCACCATGTCGGCAGACTCCATGGCTACATCTGTACCGGAACCTATTGCAATACCTATGTCTGCTTGGGCAAGTGCAGGCGCATCATTGATTCCATCTCCAACCATAGCAACTTTCTTGCCTTCTGCTTGAAGCTTCTTCACTTCATTTGCCTTATCCTTAGGTAGAACTTCTGCAAGCACTCTATCTATACCAACCTGTTTTGCAATAGCCTCAGCTGTTCTTTTATTATCCCCAGTTATCATTGCCACTTCTATACCCATTTTGCGGAGCTTCTTTATAGCATTTGCACTGCTTTCTTTTACTGTATCAGCTACTGCAATAATGCCTGCTAATTTTCCATCTATTGAAATATACATAGGTGTTTTGCCTTCTGAAGCTAATCTATCGGATTCGTTTTCTAATTGATTAAGATCTATCTTCTTTTCTAACATTAGCTTTCTGTTGCCTAACAAGATGTCTTCTCCTTCTATTTGCACTTCTATTCCATGACCTGGTATAGCTATAAACTTATCAACTTTCAAAATCTCAAGATCTTCTTTTTCTGCGCCTCTTATGATTGCTTCACCTAGAGGATGCTCTGAGCCCTTTTCCGCCGAAGCTGCTATTTGTAAAAGCTTGTTTTTATCCACAAGATCTGTTACTAATATGTCAGTAACTTCTGGTTTACCTTCTGTTAGTGTCCCTGTTTTATCAAATACGATTGTATTGATTTTATGCGTAGTTTCTAATGCCGCTCCACCTTTTATCAGTATCCCATATTCTGCACCTTTCCCTGTTCCTACCATAATTGCTGTTGGTGTTGCAAGGCCTAGTGCACATGGGCATGCTATGACTAGTACTGATATAAAAATTGTTAAAGCGAAAACAGCGGATTCTCCACTTAAGTACCAAGCCAATGACGCTAAAACTGCAATGACAAATACTATTGGGACGAAATAACCTGAAACGATGTCAGCCATTTGCGCTATTGGTGCTTTTGAGCCTTGTGCATCTTCAACAAGCTTTATGATCTGTGCTAATGCTGTGTCACTTCCAACCTTTGTTGCTTTAAACGTGATTGAGCCATTCTTATTAATACTTGCACCGATTACTTTGTCTCCTGCACCTTTTTCCACTGGTATGCTTTCACCTGTCAGCATCGATTCATCAACAGATGTGTGCCCTTCTACTACTTCACCATCTACAGGAATCTTAGATCCTGGCTTTACTAAAATAACATCTCCAACTTCTACTTCTTCAATTGGAATTTCGATTTCTTTTCCATCCTGTAAAACAATTGCAGTTTTTGGAGCCAATCCCATAAGTTTTTTTATGGCTTCCGAGGTCTTGCCCTTAGATACTGCCTCTAGTGATTTACCAAGTAGTATTAATGTTATGATTACTCCAGCAGTTTCAAAATATAGGTCATCTACGCTTCCAAAGTCTCCCATATAAATTCTATAGGTTGAATATATACTATATAGTACTGCTGCTGAGGTACCCATTGCAATCAACGAATCCATATTAGGGCTTCTTCTTAAAATGGCTTTAAATCCAACTGAGAAAAATTTGTTTCCCGCTATCAACACTGGAATAACTAAAGCTATTTCTACCAATGCGTATAGAAATGGATATTCCATTGGTTGAAGCCACATAGGCATTGGCCAATTTAACCAAGGTAACATTGGCACCATGGCTATATATAGCAGCGGAATAGAAAATATAGCTGAAACTATAAACTTAGTCCAAAGAGTTTTTATTTCTTTTTCTTTTCTTAGTTTGTCTTCGTCAATATTATTTCCGCTTTCTATTTCTAAAGCCTTATATCCTGCTTTTGCAATGGCTTGCTTTATTTCAGAAAGTCTTACTAGCTTTGGATTATATTTTATGGTTGCTTTCTCAGTGGCGAAATTCACAGTTGCACTTTCAACCCCTGCCAGCTTTCCAGTAGCTCTCTCTACAGCTTTTGCACAGGTCGCACATGTCATCCCTTCTATTGGGATTGCAACTTCCTTTGTTTCGATCTCCTCTTTCGCTTCATAACCTGCTTTTGCAACGGCTTCTTTTAACTTATCTATATTAAGCTTTTCTTCATCGAATTGTACTACCATTTTTTCTGTAGCAAAGTTTACATTAGCCTCGCTTACGCCATCTAACTTTTTAACAGCTCTCTCCGCTGATTTCGCACAAGCTGCACACGTCATTCCTATTATCTTCAAAGATTCTGTCTTCATATTATTCTCCTTCCTAAAACTCACACTTTGTACTATTTTTCTATATTAATACAAAGATTATTCTTTTTGAAATATAGTGTAGCCCCCTACCCTATATTTATATAATATACTATATGCTTTATTGTGTCAATACAAAATAAATTTTATTTCATATGGTTATGTAAGTCTTAATACTATTATCATTATAGTGGTGCTTTATGGATTTTTTATGAAGCTTAATAAAACCAAGATACCTCAAGAAAATGGCTATAAAAAGGTATTGCTATTTTGTTAAACAGCAATACCTTTTTACAGTATATTTTCTATCATTAAAGTATCTTGCCCAAGAATGCTTTAGTCCTTTCATGAATGGGATTCTTAAAAATAACATCTGGTGTATTCTCTTCAATAATCTCTCCATTATCCATAAAGACTACCCTATCTGCAGCTTCCTTAGCAAAGCCCATTTCATGGGTAACAACAAGCATTGTCATACCTTCATTGGCCAGTGACTTGATTACCTCAAGTACTTCGCTAACCAGCTCAGGATCAAGTGCCGACGTGGGTTCGTCAAAAAGCATTACTTTAGGTTTCATGGACAAGGCTCTGGCAATCGCAACCCTTTGCTGCTGTCCACCGGAAAGTTTGGAAGGGTAAACATCTTTCTTGTCTAGTAACCCAACCTTTCCTAAAAGCTCCAATGCATGTTTCTCCGCTTCTTTTTTAGTAACCTTTTTTACTTTTATAGGAGACAGCATCACATTTTCAAGCACCGTCATATGCGGAAACAGGTTAAATCGTTGAAATACCATACCGAGGTCAGCGCAAATCTCAGAAACTTCTTTAGGGGATATTTTATGAACATCCATGTCATCTTTTCTTTCATCAAGAAGCTCATTCCCTATAACTATTCTACCACTAGAAATTCGTTCCAGATGGTTTAAAGACCTGAGCAATGTGCTTTTGCCTGATCCACTGGGACCTATTATGCATACAACTTCACCCTGAGTGACTTCTAGATTAATGTTTTTGAGCACTTCCAATGTGCCAAAATTTTTGTATACGCTTTCAATCTTAATCATAATCTATCCACCTCCTATTATTGAGCTGTATTCCTGCTGAACCAACCTTCCATTTTGGATTGTCCAAAAGTAAGAATGGAACAAAATATAAGATATATCAATGCTGCCTCCATATAAAGCCATAAAGGCTCATAGGTTCGGGCAGTGATTTGCTGCGCTACTTGAAATAGCTCTCTTACTGTTACAGCCGCTGCCAAGGATGTATCTTTAACCAAGCTTATAAAAGAGTTTGACAGGGATGGTATTGCCACCTTAACAGCCTGGGGAAGGATAACATGAAATAGCGCCTGCTTTTTTGTAAGACCCAGCGCATGTGCTGCTTCCCACTGACCTTTGGATACCGACAATATGGCGGCTCTAACTATTTCTGAGCCATATGCTCCAACACTCAAAGTGAAACCTATTATAGCTGAAGTCAATGCATTCAAAGTAATTCCTACACTAGGCAAACCATAGAATATGATGAAAAGCTGCACCAAAAGCGGTGTTCCCCTTATTATCCATACATAAAATACTGCTATTGAAACAAAGGGTTTTATCCTCAATACCTTTATTATGGCTATGACAAAAGCAACCATAAGTCCTAATGAAAATGATGTAATGGTAAGCGGCACAGTAAATGCCAAACCTGCTTTCAATAGCGGAAAAAACGAATCTATTAATATTTCAACTATTCTTACCATTCTATCCGGCATACCAACCACTCACCTTTCTATTTGGATACATCTTCTCCAAACCATTTTTTTGATATTTTCAAGTATGTTCCATCATTCTTCATATCCGCTAAAACTTTATTCACTGCATCTACAAGTTCCTTATTTCCTTTGTTAAACATGATTGCCGCTTCATCTTTTGTATCTTGCTCCGCTACAAACTTTATCTGTGTATCAGGTCTTTGCTTTTTAAAGTCCAAAAAGGAAAGGCTATCATTGATGGTCGCATCTATACGTTTTGAAGTCAAAAGATCTATAGCCTGATTAAAACCATCAATCTGAACTAATTCTGCTCCATAGGATTTTGCAAGCTCTCCAAAGTTGCTTGTAAGGGTTTGTCCAGATTTCTTGCCTTTTAAATCAACAAATTCTTTGATTTCAGCATTATCGTTGTGTACGATTAAAACTGCTTTAGATACGATATAAGGAACAGAGAAATCATACTTCTCAATTCTATCTTCTCTAATGGTAACTTCATTTACTATAGCGTCAAATCTTTTTGAATCTAGCCCTGCGAAAATTCCATCCCATTTTGTTTCAATGAACTCAGCCTTTACGCCTAAACGCTTAGCCACTTCCTCAGCGATTTCCACATCGAAGCCTGTAAGCTTACCATCCTCATCATGAAAAGTAAAAGGTGCATAAGTACCCTCTGTACCTATCTTAATTACACCTTCTGATTTAATCTTCTCTAGTAAATTTGCTGCAGACTTATTTTCTTCCTTAGGGGCCTGGGTTGAAGCACTGCACCCTCCAAGGGCCAATACTAACATTGTCATGGTTGTTATTAGAAGTAAAATTCCTTTTTTCATCTTTTACCCCTTCCTGCAGCTATGCTGCACAAAAAAGAATTGATAAAGGCGATAGCCTTTTTCAAACTTCTTCCTCCTATTTTTCGAATTATATTGTTTTTTATAATTTAAACATTAATATCTCTTATGAGTCTTATCTCAGGTCTTATAATCTTCTCTCTCCTCTCTTTTTTGACATCAAAAAAGCTCCCGCCTCCATACAGAGGCAGAAGCTAACTTCCACGGTCCCACTCTGTTGATCATACAATGTATGACAACTCATTTTTTGGTACATTCATACCGCAATGCTATAACAGGCATACCTGCCGGAGTCTACTATATTTCGATCCGGTATTCAGAGATGCACTTCAATCAACTTCTACTTAAAATCTCTCTCAGCCACCGGAGATTTTTCTCTGTCAATATCCCTTGATTTACTCTTCTCATCATCATATTTTCTTTATTCATACTAAACCTATATGTTTAGTATGTTTTGATTATATACTGATTTATTTCATCTGTCAACATCTTTTTACATTCATTTGCAACAACAGCAAATCCTTTACCCGCATCTCCAGCCTTGGCAGCTTCAATAGATGCATTTAATGCAAGAAGATTGGTTTGGCTAGGTGTAAACATATTAAGTTCAATAGAATTTCTAAAAGAAGTTCTTCCAGCAATATTACACCATCATGAACGATATGACGGTAATGGAAACCAAATCCCACTAGAAGCTAGAATATTATCTGTTGCGGACACATACGATGGGCTGACATCAGATCGTCCATATAGAAAAGGAATGTCGCACGAATTTGCAATAGACGAACTTACAAGGAATAAGGGTAGTCAGTTCGATTCAAATATCGTTGATGCCTTAATCAAAATTGAGGGTGAATTAAAAAATATTGTTCTTTAGGCAAAACCCTAACTATTATCTTCAAAGATTTGACTTCATAATATTCTACTTCCTCTTGCCCATCTTAAACTATTCTTTTCAAGGCAACTATTATAATAAGTGACAGCTTTCTCCACTTGAATGGAAGCTTATTATTTCATCCGTTTTGGTAAGCATACATTAAACATAGTACCTTTATTCAGTTCACTTTGTACTTCAATACTACCTTTATGTGCTTCAACAATAGATTTGGTTATGGTAAGCCCTATGCCAGCTCCTCCAGTCAATCTATTTCTAGATTTATCAGCTCTATAAAACCTTTCAAAAATATGGGAGAGATCTTCTTTTGCAATTCCAACACCGCTATCCATAATGCTAAGTTCCACATTGTCCTTGTCCGCAGTTAGGTTAATCCTTACCTTCCCACCATCTTGAGTGTATTTAAGTGCATTAGATACCAGGTTTATAACTACTTGGCTAACTTTATCTTTATCTGCAAAAATGTTTTGCTGGCTAATATTTAATAATAAATCGATATTCTTACTTCTAAACTCATTTTCAAAATTTTGTATGATTCTTTTTATCAATTCACCAAATTCAAATTCTGTTTTATCTAAAATCAGATTCTCACTTTCATACTTTGCAAGCTTCCCCAGGTCTCCCACCAGTCTATTAAGTCGCATAATTTCTTCATGGCAGCTTTTTAGTCTATCAGTATCAGCCGCCCAGATTCCATCAATCATAGCCTCCATATGGCTTTGCAAAGTTGCTAAAGGAGTCCTTAGTTCATGCGCTACATCTGCAGTAAGCTGCTTTCTTAGTCCTTCCTGAGACTCAAGATTTTGGGCTAAATCATTAATTGCATCTGTTAATTGATTAATCTCTTTTGTGCTTGATTTCTCACAGCTCCTATCACCATAGTATCCCTTAGAAATCATTTGAGCTGCATTTACAACCCTGATTATGGGTCTACTTATTCTTCTTGACATGATTGTTCCAATTAAAAATGATAAAAGCAATGATACGATCCCTACACTAATGAAGACTCTGTTAAGTGTATTTATAAAATCAAGATCACTGTCAGTAAAATAAAAAGGCCCATAGTAGCCTATTTCTATTTCGCCCACCACCTGATTTTGATACCCAATAGGGTAGCTGTTTTCAATATACCCTCCATCCCAATTTGAATATCTACTATGCATATTTTTCGCCATTTGTGACATCATGGTTTCACACATTCCGTTGTTATATTCCATAGCATCCCAAACAACTATATCTTTATTATCTTTAACCTTAATTATCATCCCATTTTCCAATGCACCTATCCCGATACTTTGAATGGAGTATTTATCCCAACCTTTATCCTCACTATACTGCTGACCCACCATATTTACTATTTCACTATTTTTCTTCCCCTGATTATTGATAATATAATCCTTAAAATATTTATCAAGATATATATTTGAAATAATGCTTATCAAAAAAACACATATTGTTGCAATTAATATATAGGATAATATTAATTTAGTTCTTAAACTGAATTTCATATTATTCACCACCAAATCTATATCCTACTCCATGTACTGTTACCACCAACTTTGGTGACTTTGGATCATCCTCAACTTTCTGCCTTAAATTCTTTATATGAGAGTCTATTATTCTATCAACCCCATAAAAGTCTTCTCCCAAAGCCAATGTTATTAGCTCCTCCCTAGTGTATACTTTGGTTGGATATTTAACTAGAGCCAACAGAATATTATATTCACTGGGAGTAAGATTTACTATTTGACCATTCTTTATTACTTCACGTTTTTGAACATCTAAAGTAACATCACAGCTTTTAAAGCTATAAAAATTTGCTAATGGATTCACATCATCCAAGGCTCTGCGTAACACTGCTTCTATACGTGCAATCAGCTGCCTAGGACTGAAAGGCTTTGTGATATAATCATCAGCTCCAATATTTAGTCCTTTCAAAATGTCCTCTTCTTCTATCTTAGCTGTAAGCATAATAACAGGTACTCTTGATTTAATCCTTATAATCTTGCAAATTTCCTCTCCAGTGATATCTGGAAGCATAAGGTCAAGTACTACTAAAGACGGTTTTACCTTTTCAAATTGTTCAAGGGCTTGATTACCAGTATAAGCCTCATAAACATGATATCCTGATTTTTGAAGATATGATTTTACCACCTCCACTATTTTAACCTCATCATCTACTACCAATATATTTATTCCATTTGAACCCATGATAATCCTCCGTCATTCTTCTATATTTTCATTATAATACAACATTGTGGAGAATTTATGTGACTTTTAATTTTATATTCTTTTTTATATCTCTAAGGAAGATATTCTTCTCGTATTTTTTCTAAATCTACAGCATTTAGGTTGTCAACCACTTTAATTATACCTAAAGCATAATTATCTTTGTAAATTGCATAACCGCCCGTTTTTTTAGGACTAAATTCAACTTCATTGATACCTTTTTTAGCAATAAAAGAAGAAACGTCTTCTCCTGTTATTGCATCTACAATAAAGTATTCACCTTCAGCATTATCAAAATCACTTAAATCAAAGGTAAGCTTAATTTTTCCACTGTTGCCTGCAACAACAATTAATGGTTGCAATTCATAACCAATACCTTTAAACCTTGCATTTTGATTTTGTCCATCCACTAGAGCTTTACTAATTAATTTTTCAGTTGGAACTTGGGTTATATCATCACCATAAATACTAGGCTTGCTTGGCTCATCAGAACCCTCATCTATTGGACTTGCACAGCAGCTTGGACCCGTACTTGGTGCTGGTAAGGATGAATCAGCTTTTGATGTATCTATCGAGTCAAGATTATCTACGACTTTTATTACACCTCTTATCATCCCCATCCAGCAGCTAAAATTGATATCTTTATCCCCAGGAGTAAATTCTTTAATGTTTTCTCCCTTTTTTAGTTTCCATTCAAGATTTATATCTCGCGCAACAATGGCATTATTACATGAATTTAATTCTTTTCCATCAACAATCCACTTAACAGGTATTCCTTTTTGAACGTAAAAAGCATTAGGTGTATAACCATTGTTATCAGCAGTCATGTTTATAATCTGAATGCCATTTTGTAAAGTGGCTTTCGCAACATATTCACTGGAAGAATCAGCTGAATCGCTGGATAGAGCTGTCATAGGATTAATATTTATGCCCGCAAGTGCGAGACCCCTGTTTCCCATTATTAAACCAAGAACTATAATAAGTACACCACTTAATTTAAGTATTTTCTTCGTATAGCCTTTACTTAGAAGCCCAGATAATGCGCCAAAGGTTAGCATAAGTGGTACTGTTCCTAAAGAAAATACAAGCATCGCTAATGCACCCTTTCCGGCACTTCCAGTACCTAGCGCAAAAAGCTGCATAGTTTGAAGAGGACCACAAGGCATAAGTCCATTTAAAAGACCAACAATGAATGGAGATCCAGACTTATTTTTAGCTTTACATGCAAATTGAGGCAACTTAATGTGAAACTTTCTAAATGCACGAAAGCCTGCCATATTAAAACCCATCATAATCATAAATGCGCCAGCAAATAATTGCATTGCAGCCTTTGCAGTAATTGAGAGTGAAAATACTGAACCAAGGGCACCAATTATTCCCCCAAGAATAGTGTAAGATACCACTCTTCCTGCATTGTATAAAAGTGCTGGTTTAATAGCTTCAAACTTGTTTTTACTTTCTTTTGTTATGCTTTGAGAAAGCATAATTCCACCGCACATACCTACACAGTGGATTGATGTAAGGATTCCTACCACGAAAAGAACTGCATAGGAAGCATTAGCAAGCTTTGCTTCCATATCAAAACCGCTAGTTTTTAAACCAAGTAATACCACAGCCGCAACGATTATAAGAATTCCCATAAACCTATAATCATTAGAACTTTGTGTGCTATATCCAGCACCTTTTATGACAGCCTTAATTTTATTTAGGTTACATAATCCATCATCGTATTCAACTTCAACAAATTGCTCACTATAATTAGCTTTGGCATCAATTACCCCCACTAATTGTTTAACAACTTTTTCAACACGGTTTTCACAAGAGGTACAGGTCATTTCATATACTTTAATTTTTTCACTTCTAATACTCATATTTACCCCTTCCTGCAGCTATGCTGCACAAAATAGAATTGATAGAGGCGTCGCCTTTTGGCGTCGCCTTTTTCAAATTTCTCCTACTAACTGTACTTGCAAACAAAAGTATATAAAAAAGATGTGTTGATTTTATGAAGATAAATGAAATAATTAAAATTTTTTTAATAGTTTCTTTAACAAAACCTAGATTTTTGCTTTCTTCATATAATCTACATATTAATAATATACAATGTAATTAAATTATAACTGCTTTCCGAATTATGGAAGGCATATTGGAGGGTTAAGTATGAATTGTCATGAAGATAACAAAAAAAAGCAAGGTGGTCACAAGCATAGCCCATTAAAGCATGTGCTGCATATGGCTCTTTGTTGTGGATTACCTATACTTATTATAGGATTTTTGCCCCTTATAGCTAAGTTTAGTCCTGAAGCTGGTAGAACACTAGGAAAAATAGCGCCATTTTTATGTCCAATTATGATGTTTGCAATGTTGCCGATGATGATGGGTGGCAAGAAAAAGGGAGGTTGTTGTGATAATAAAAATGAAAATCATGGTAATAATAAACCACTTGAATCAAACAAACCTGTAGAATAAAGTTTATATTAGAAATTGTAAGGAAGGAGAGACTCATTAATATTAATGAGTCTCTCCTTTTATTTGATAGCTCTTTGCCGAATGATTCTCATGATAAAGGCTTAAACATCAAGGTTAATTTAACTGATCCAAAAATAATGAACATGCTTACATTAACAAGAAATTAGCTCCTTATGGACGCTGGTTTCTTGTTAATCATTTTTTTGGTTTATCAATTTTACAACAATCTAATCTTTCGTTTCCGAACTCCTTTTCACTTGATTTAGCTAAGCTATTTATAAATTTTGATAATGCATTTTTTAATGCTTTAATTGCTTTCATCTAAAATACCACCTTTCTTGAGTATATCTATACTATACTTCCGAGCTATGTAGATATTATGAATATGTATCATTTAATTATTATAAAATATTTTTCATCTCCATAAAAACTTCACATCTTAATAGTATACTAAATTTATAAAAGGTAGCCAATGTTCAAGAGTCATTTAAAATAAGTTAATCACTAATAAATATAGATTTTATGAGGTCCCTCTCATTAAAAAAGCTTCACCTAGCAGGTGAAGCTTTTTTAATTAAACGATTCTCAAATTTGAAAGGGGTAATATAAATGACTGAACGGATGGAGAATATGGCAATGGAAATGCAAGAACAAATGAAAGATCATAATATGCCGCAGCATATGCCAATGCATATGGATTTGATAGAAACTTTAAATGAATGCGAAGCTACTTGTGAACATATGGTAACTCACCTGCTTATGCATACTGATCCTAAAAGAAGAATGGTACAAATTCAATACTTGCGTGATTGTGCTGACATATGTACACTAACTTCAAAATATATAGCCAGAATGAGTGTTTTCTCGAAATGGGCTGCAAATATTTGTGCTAGCATTTGTGAAATGTGTGCCAATGAATGTATTTCTTCAAACCAGTGATTCACATGTCAGTTGGATTTGAATTCTATATCTATATTTTTAATAAATTTTCAACATATTGAAATACTTCATCCGCTTTGGATATCCCCAGGGTTTCTATACCCTGCAATTCATTTTCTATACTTTCTTTTAATTGTTTATCTTTCATAATTCTTGTATTAATATCATTTCTGCAGTATCTCTTTTAGCCTATAGACAAAGTTTCACAAGCTTGAACAACATGGCTTAATAATATGGTGGTAGTGATGGTGCCTACTCCACCAACTGCTGGTGTAATTGCCTTTACTTTATCAAATACCGAGGCAAAGTCCACATCTCCACAGATTTTTCCTTCACCGTCATCGTTGATTCCCACATCCACAACAATGGATTCCGGATTAAAATATTCATCCTTCATGAATTTAGCCTTACCAATGGCTGCAACCACAATGTCTGCTTTGGATGTAACCGATGGTATGTCTTTTGTCTGTGAATGGCAGATTGTCACCGTGGCATTTTCATCCAACAGAAGCATTGACAGAGGTTTTCCAACCACCAGGCTTCTTCCTGCAACCACAACACTTGCGCCTCTTAAAGGTATATTATAGTATTTTAGTACCTCCATAACTGCTTTAGCGGTGCAAGGGGCAAACCCTTTTGAATTTCCCCTAAATACCTGTTCAAGGTTTATGGGAGACATACAGTCTATGTCTTTCTCAGGGTTAATAACCTTACTGATCATATCCAGATCAAGATGGGCAGGCAACGGTCTGAAAAGCATGATTCCGTGAATGGTCTCACTGTGATTCGAATCTTCTATTACATCTATGAGTTCTTCTAAAGTTACATTAGCCAATAAGACTTTTACCTGGCTTTTTATTCCGAGAATCTCACAGTTCTTTAATATGCCTCTTTGATAGGATATATCATCTTCCCGTTCTCCGACTCTGATGATAAGAAGGGTCGGTGTAACACCCTGTTCGGCAAGCTTAGAAACTCTCTGCTTCAGATCTTCTCTTAAAAATTGTACTACTGGTCTTCCTTCCAGTTTGATGCCCATTTTATACCTCCTTACGATAGTCCTATGATTTCACCATCTTCTGTAATATCCATACCGTTGGCAGCAGGAACTTTAGGTAGTCCTGGCATTGTCATAATATCACCAGTCAAAGCCACTATAAATCCTGCTCCCGCTGAAACTCTAACTTCTTTTACTGTCATTTTAAATCCTGTAGGTGCTCCTAATAGAGCTGGATTGTCAGAGAATGAATACTGTGTTTTAGCCATGCAAATTGGCATTTTATCAAGTCCAAGCTTCTCAATATCAGCTATTTGTTTTTTTGCATCTGCTGTAAATTCTACTCCATCTGCTCTATATATTTCTGTTGATATCTTAGTTATCTTTTCTACGATTGTTCCATTTACGTCATATAGTGGAGCATAATTTGATTTTTTTGTTTCGCAGATTTCTACTACTTTTTTTGCTAGGTCGATTCCGCCTTCTCCACCTTTTGTAAATACTTCTGAAAGAATTACTTCGGCGCCTTTAGCAGCGCATTTTTCTCTAAGAAGTATAAGCTCTGCCTCTGTATCTGTAGGGAACTTGTTTATAGCAACTACTGCTGGAACGCCAAATTTTTCAAGGTTTTCTAAGTGCCTTTCTAGGTTTGCGATACCTTTTTCAAGGGCATCTAGATTCTCTGTGAAAAGCTCTGTCTTTGGAACTCCACCATTCATCTTAAGCGCTCTAACTGTTGCAACTATTACTGCTGCATCTGGATGTAATCCTGCAAATCTACATTTAATATCAAAGAACTTTTCTGCTCCAAGATCAGCACCGAATCCTGCTTCTGTCACAACATAATCTGCAAGCTTGAGGGCCACCTTTGTCGCCATTACGGAGTTGCACCCGTGGGCAATGTTGGCGAAAGGTCCACCATGTATAAATGCCGGTGTGTTTTCTAAGGTCTGCACTAGGTTTGGTTTTATTGCATCTTTTAGTAATAGTGCCATGGCTCCTGTAGCTTGTAAATCTCCTGCTGTAACTGCATTTCCATCCATATTGTAAGCTACAACCATCCTTGATAATCGGTTCTTAAAATCTTGAAGGCTTGTAGCAAGGCATAGTATTGCCATGATTTCTGAAGCAACTGTTATGTCAAATCCTGCCTGTCTTGTAACTCCATCACCTTTTCCACCTAATCCAACTATTATATTTCTAAGTGCTCTGTCATTCATATCAAGCACTCTTCTCCATACAATCTTTTTAGAATCAATTCTCAGTATATTTCCCTGATGAAGGTGATTATCAAGCAATGCTGCTAGCAAGTTATGTGCAGATGTAATTGCATGGAAGTCTCCTGTAAAATGTAGGTTAATATCATCCATAGGTACTACTTGTGAATAACCGCCGCCTGCTGCTCCACCTTTTACGCCAAAGCATGGTCCAAGGGAAGGTTCTCTAAGTGCTGTTATTGTTTTCTTACCTATTTTGTTAAGTCCCATTGAAAGTCCTACATTTGTTGTTGTCTTGCCTTCTCCTGCAGGAGTTGGGTTAATCGCTGTCACTAGAATAAGTTTTGCATTAGGTTTATTTTCAAGCCTCTTTAGCACATCAAGTGACACCTTTGCTTTATATTTACCATAAAGCTCTAATTCATCTTCTTCAATTCCTAATTTTCTTGCAACCTCTGTTATTGGAAGCATTTTAGCTTCTTGTGCAATTTGTACATCTGTTTTCATATAAACTCCCCTTTTTTTCTAATTAAATTTATTTATTGTGCCACACAAAGAGAAGAATACCCTTTTGTGGCAGTGGATGCAGAAATAGTACCGCAAACCTTTTATGGCTTTTCGTCCGATGGCAACCTCCCATCCGTACGGCACTTAACGCACTATTTCTTACTCTGTCAACTTATCTTTTATTTAATTTAGCTATTACTCAAACTCTTTAAACATTTTTTCCAAATCTTGTATACGATCCTCATCAACCTCGCCTTTATATTAAAGCTTAACATATCCCATTCTTTTTGATATCTCCTGTGTAAATTCTATTAATGAAACGCTGATTCTTTTACGAAAATCATCTGTCATCCTGGAGGTAGGTCCAGAAATACTGATAGCTGCAAAAGACTTTCCAAAGTGATTAAAAATAGGTGCCGCTAAACAGCTCAAACCCATCTCAAACTCCTCCGACTCTTCTGCGTATCCTTTTTCCTTTGCGTAATCTAAATGCTTCAGCAGCTTTTCCTTGTCACATACGGTGTTATCAGTAAATCTCTTGAAATCCATTCTCCCAATGATAGAATCTGCTTCCGCCCTCGGAATACTGGATAAGATGGATTTTCCTACTGCTGTACAATAAAGAGGGAGGCGTCCCCCAACCATTGTGCAGATTCGCATAGAATGTGAGCTTTCAACCTTTTCCAAATAGATAACAGACGTATCGTCAAGGACTACAAGGTTAACCGTTTCTCCATACAGGTTTACTAATCTTTCTAAATAGGGAATGACTAAACTTCTTAAGTTGGAATTTACTTTAGTGCCTAACCGAAATAATTCCATCCCCAATTTGTATTTGCCTGTCTCTTGATTTTTCTCTAACAGACGATATACTTCAAGTGTGGCTATCAAGCCAAAGGCAGTACTTTTATGAAGATCCATGATCTTGCTTATCTCTGTTACCCCTAACTCTTCATGATTTTCAAAGCATTTAAGGATCTCTATGGCTCGGCTCACAGATTGTATTATTTTATCATTTTGCATTTCCTATTTACTCCTTACTTAACGCATATTGTTCTGCATTGTAGTACATCGTTATACATTGCCGTACATAAATTATATCATAAAACGAAAGAGTAAATCAATAACATTTTATGTTGTGAATTTACTCTTTCTACTGCATTTAATTTTCCTGATATGCTAGATCTTAAGGTTTTTTACTGCCTTGTCTATTCTTTCTAAAGCAATCTTGATATTTTCAAGAGAATTAGCATATGAAAGTCTCAAGTACCCTTCACCATAGCTTCCGAATGATGAGCCGGCAAGGGTTGCTACACCTGCCTCATTTAATAGATAGTCCGCCATCTTCTTACTATTCATTCCAGTACCAGTTATATTTGGAAAAGCATAAAAAGCGCCATCTGACTTTTTGCAGCTGATTCCCTTAATGCTATTCAAACCGTCTACAATTACATCTCTTCTCTTTTTGAATTCTGCAACCATAGCTTCTACTGCATCCTGTGGACCTGTCAATGCTTCTATTCCAGCAATCTGCGTAAAGGTTGCCACGCATGAATTTGAATTGATCATAAGATCAGTCATCTTCGCAGCTAAGTCCTTGTTCATAATTCCATAGCCAAGACGCCAGCCGGTCATTGCATAGGTTTTGGAGAATCCATCTAATATGATAGTCCAATCCTTCATTCCTGGTATAGAAGCAATAGATTTCACTGAACCGCTGTATATCATTCTTTCATATATTTCATCAGAAAGCACATATATTCCTTTACCTTTGATTGCTTCTGCAATTCCATCTATGTCTTCGTCTTTAAACATTCCACCAGTAGGATTTGCAGGTGAATTTATTATGATTAATTTTGTTTTACTAGTTATTTTTGATTTTAATTCATTCACATCAAGCCTGAAGTTGTTCTCTTCTTTTATAGGTATTGGAACTGGTACTGCTCCGACAAAGTTTATTAATGACTCATATATAGGAAAGCCTGGATTGGGATATATTACTTCATCCCCTTTGTTTACAAGCGCCATAATAGTATAGAACATGATTGGTTTGCCACCTGGGACTACTACAACTTCGTCTGCACTGCAGTTAACCTTCTTATACTTTTTTGCATAATCAGCGATTGCTTCTCTAAATGGAAGATAGCCTTGCGCAGCTGTATAATGTGTAAAGCCGTTATCTAATGCCTTCTTGCCTGCGTTAATAATATTTTGTGGTGTATTGAAATCAGGTTCTCCTATTTCAAAGTGAACCACACTTTTGCCTTGAGCCTCTAACGCTTTTGCTCTAGAAAGAACCTGAAATGCAGATTCGCTTCCTAATCGATTCACTCTGTCCGCAAATCTATTTTCGATCATTTAAAACACCATCCTTTTTATTTATATCAATTGGTAGTTTGCATTATAGTATGAAAGAACAGCAAGACACTTCAGATGTCCGCTGTTCCTTTTTTACTTTTATAAGATATTATCTAAATTCATTAAACATGGCTTCGAATGCTTCAGCACTGTCCAATGCATGATAGACATGCTTATCTTCAGGGAACTTGCTCTCTTTAACATCTGCAACATATTCCTTCATTGCATTTGTAATGACTTCAGCTACATTTGCATATTTCTTAACGAATTTTGGAGTAAATGCTTGGAACAATCCTAACATATCTCCACAGATAATAAGTTGTCCATCACATGGAACGCCTGCACCTATGGAATACACAGGAATGGTAAGCTTCTTTGCAATAAATTCTGTTAGTTCTGGTGGCACAGCTTCTAGTAGTAACGCTCTAGCTCCGGCTTCTTGTATTGCTATTGCATCAATAATAAGCTCTTTTGCACTCTTCACATCTCTGCCCTGAGCTTTAAAACCACCCAATTGTCCAGAACTTTGAGGTGTTAATCCAATATGTCCAATAACAACGATACCTGCATCGCTAATTGCTTTAATCTTACTTAAAACACGTCTTCCACCTTCAAGCTTGATTGCATCCATATCTGCTTCCTTCAAGAATCTACAAGCATTTCTAACAGCTTCTTCATCGGAAATCTGATATGACCCGAAAGGCATATCCCCAATGATCATTGTATTAGGTGCCCCTCTTCTTGCTGCCTGACAGTGAGAAATACAGTCTTCCATTGTAACTGGTACTGTGCCTTGATAACCTAAAACAACCATGCCCAATGAATCCCCTACAAGGATCATATCCATGCCAGCTTGCTCTGCGAAAGATGCCATCGGAAAATCATATGCTGTAATCCAAGTCAACTTTTCACCTTTCTTTTTCATATCCATAAGATCATTTACTGTTTTTCTTTTAGCCATTGTAATTCCTCCTTAATATTTTATATAATTAGTCTATTTCATATTTTTATTTTTAGCAAGGTGTTGGAAAGCCTGTTCCAAATCAGCAATAAGGTCTTCTATGTCTTCAATACCAACTGATATCCTTACCAAACCTTCTGGAATCCCCATAGCTTTACGTTCTTCTACAGTACACTCTACATGGCTAGTAGTTCTAGCTGGTCCGTAGGTCGTTTCAACCGCTCCTAAGTTTGCTGCACGATTTGCATACTCTAATTTTGGCAATAGAATCTTTACTGAATCCATTCCGCCCTTTAGTGCAAAGCTAAGCATTCCACCAAATCCTCGCATTTGCTTTTTCGCTACATCATGATGAACATGGCTTTCTAATCCTGGATAATAAACTGCTTCAACAAGCTCTTGTTTTTCTAGATACTTTGCTATTTCCATGGCGCTCTTTGCTTGTTGTAAAACACGAAGCTTCAAAGTTTTCATTCCTCTTAATAAGAGATAAGCATCCCAAGGCGCCAATGTAGCTCCATTAATTTCTCTGTAATGATATACTTGTTCTATTAATTCTTTGCTACCGCATGCAACGCCACCTAATGCATCAGCATGTCCGCCTAAAAACTTTGTTGCACTGTGCAGTACGATATCAGCACCTAAAGCAAGAGGGTTTTGATTAATAGGAGTAGCAAATGTATTGTCCACAACTACTATAGCGCCCACATCCTTACCAGCTTTAACCATACGTTCGATATCTGTGATTTTAACAGTTGGATTGGTAGGTGTTTCTAGATACAGAATCTTACAACCTTTTTTTACTTCAGCTTCAATTGCTTCATGATCCCCTGTATTGCAAAGCGTTACGTCAATGTTCATATTAGGCAAGAATTCTGTAAATATTTTATTGGTTCCGCCGTATGTGTCTTTTATGGATACAACTTTATCTCCAGGTCTTAAAAAAGTATATAATACATTGCTTATGGCAGCCATACCAGTTGAAAAGCTAGTTGCTGCTTCCGCTCCTTCTAATATTCGCACCTTATTTTCAAATGCAGCCACAGTAGGATTTGTATTCCGTCCATATATATGGCCGAATTTCTTACCGATTGCAACATCATACCATTCATCCATATCATCATATCCGTACGCTACACTTACTACTACAGGAACCTGTGTAGCTCCGTGAACGCGTTGTTCTTTTTCTCCTGCCCATACTGCTTTTGTACTGACCCCTGCATTTAAATATTCATTCTTTTCCATATTTATTCTCTCCTTTAATAATTTATTCAATTGGCTTAGTTCTTCTTTATGGTTGATTCTATTTATATCTTAATACTATCTTGGTGAAATATCATTCACCATAGTGTATGAAGTTTTACTTAAAGTTGTAGTCAATCAAGATATCTATTAGCTATGTCTACTCATTACATGCCAATATCACTTAAAATATAAGTACAGAAGAATCGTGTAAGAAATCCTGTAACCCTACTGGATCTGTTGGCAACAAATAATGTAATGAAAAAATATTGCTTTCAGGAACCAAGACTCCTGCAGGGCCAGTACTAACTGTTCCAAGCTCTATTGCTCCATTCTGTAGTAATTCTACCTGATTTGCTCCATCCCCCAATTGACCTAGCGTATATATATTTATAGTAACCTGACCATTGGTTTTCGCTTCAACAATTTTTTTGAACATTTTGCTATAAATATCCTGATCCGCTCCAGGTGATTCTTCATGGGCAAGTTTTAATGTATAAGTCTTTTTAGCTGCTACCTCACCAGTAGCCACCTTCTCTTTACTTGCACATCCTAGTAATGTCGTCATTGTAAAAACAAGTACCAAGCTTAGGCATAATAATTTCATTTTTAACTTCATTTTTCTTCCTCCTAATTTTTTTAAATTATATACTTAATTTAATTTCTGTGAACACATTACATTGTAGGTGGAAATGCAAGATCCTTTAAAAATAATGCCAATTGAGGGAAATATATCAGTACAATAGTGGTAAATGTGAACATTATTATATATGGAGTTAATCCTTTTATAACTGTGAAAAAGGGTTTGTCAAATATGGCTGACGCTGTGAATATATTGCATCCAAAAGGTGGTGTAATTGCCCCTATTGCAGCTTGCAATGTAACAAGAATGCCTAGGTGTACTGGATCTATTCCGACTTTCATAGCAATAGGATAAAATATTGGTGTCAATATAAGGATTACTGGTATAGAATCTACAAACATGCATGCAACGAATAAACTGATACTTATTATTGCAAATACAGCATATTTTGATGTCTCAGGGCCTATAAGTCCTGATGCCATCATTTGTGGTATTCCTGCAAAGCTGACTATCCACGAAAAAGCTTGTCCTGCTGCTACAAGAATGAATACTGTAGCTGTTACTGTACCTGTGGAAAGCGCTATCTTAGGCATATCCTTTAATTTAAGTGATTTAAAAATAAAAACTTCTAAAATTAGCGCATATAACACTGAAACTGCTGATGCTTCTGTAGGACTAAACATTCCCGGTATACAGTGGAACGTCATATTCGGTTGAAGTATCGTTTTATCCCCAGCTCTTATGCTTGCTGTATGCTCGCCCCAATCAGGAGGATAATTTAGCCCCATAGAGTACCCTATTCTTGACTCTTTTTCAAGTCCATTCTTCTTCAGGACATTTCTAAAAGCTAATTCCATCTCTTCAAGATATATTCCTGGTTTTACAGTACTTAAAGCTGCTTCTAATCCTTCAACAGCAATCTTTGCAACATCTGCTACCTTTGGATTTGGGCTACCTATACACACTGTTCTTGCTAAAGGAGAATGGTATCTTCTATAACAGCCTGCTATTTCTATGGCTACTACGATATTTTCTGGATATCTCTCGTCAGACCAAGTAAGATGAGGTGCTCCAGCCATTTCACCTGCAGGTAGCATAGGTGCGATACTAGGATAATCTCCCCCAAACTCTTCTGTTCCTCTAATTTGAGCTGAATATATTGCAGCTACAACATCACATTGCCTAACACCAGCTCCCATTGTATCTGATGCAGCTTAGATAGCAAGTCCTCCAAGAACGCCTGCTGCTTTTTGTTGATATTCTATTTCTTTTTCTGATTTGATTATCCTAACCCAGTTTACCAATACATTTGCATTTTCAAACTTTGCATTTGGAAGGTTTGCTTTTAATACTTCATAGCCTTGTGCTGAAAACCAATAGTTGTCCATCTCAACGCCTATGGTCTTATTGGCTGCACCGAGCTCCGTGATTACCTCTGCAAATCTTTCCATTGGGTGTTTATTGGGATTATGAATGCAAGTATCACTGTAAGCTCTGACATGCTGCTCATCAAGCCAAGTTGTTTTTACCACACCACTGAAAGCATCCATATATCTTCCTACAAAGATTGGTATATCGTCATTCAATGTTACGACCAATCCTTGTGGCACATAAAATGACCAAGCATCATGCCCTGAAAGATAGCAGATATTGGCTGGATCTTACACTATTAGCGCATCTATTCCTTTTTCAGCCATTGATAATTGGGTTTTTTTCATTCTGCTCAGGTATTCTGTCTTTTCAAAATGCATTTTTTTACCCCTCAAAAGTATTATGTGAATTTTTAGTCAATTCTGAATACTGTTATTAATGCACACTATTGTAATGAAGCATATACCGTAGTATAATACTTTCTTATATAACACTCTAAAAAACAAGAAATACTACTTGGAATCAAGACTATTCAATATAACAAAAAGCAATATGTTATTTGGTTATATTATTTTTGATCAGGCCTTCTCTATCGTTTTTTCTAATAAGCTGGCCAATGAGCGTATCTATAAAATCACCCAAGCATATATTCTAGAAATAATTATAGATCAGTATATAGATGAATTTGGTAATGTAAGAATTTATTATATTACCTATATCTATGACAAAAATTGGTTTAGCAGCATGGTCAGCCTCAGTGCAGAGAAGGTTATTGAACAGTATAATCTGACAGAAAGAGAAAAACAGCTTGTAACTCTAATCTATAAAGGTCTTAGCAATAATCAAATTGCAGATTATCTTTTTATTAGCACCCACACTGTCAAAGATCATCTAAAAAACATTTTCCGCAAATTAGATTTATCAAGCCGCGGTGAATTAATGGCAAAAATATTTGACGAATGCAGATAATCTGAATATAGATTTCGAAAAATTCCATTTGGATAGATAGGAGGATACTATGCCACTTACCATGAAAGAACTTTTGAATATGCCAATCATGAGTGAAGCTAAGATTAGGACAGCTTCAAACGCGCTACCATTTCGCCCTGTGGAGTCTGTATCTGTAATAGAGATTCCTGTAGAGAACTTTGTGCGTAAAAATGAATTAGTCATTAGTACAGCTATGGGATGTAATGGTGATGCATTGATATTCAAGGAATTTCTAAAGGATATCTTTGAATCCGAGGCAGCAGCTTTGATGATCGCAACAGGAGGACATATAAAGAATATCCCCGAGGAAATTCTTCAAATTGCGGAAGAATTAAACTTCCCAATTATCGAAATACCTTGGGAGATTCGCTTCGGCGATATCATTGAAGTTGTACTGACTGAGCTTCACAGCCGACATTTGACTAAGCTACGACGATATGAAGATTTGCAGAACAAGCTTCTTAACTTATTTCTTAATAGTTCCAACCTGTCGGATGCTGCGGAATATATTCGTAAAGAGCTGGGGAATCCCGTTGTTATTATTGATAATGAAGGAGTAATAAAAGGAAAAAGTAAGCAATCTGAGGTTTTGGTGGAAACCTTAACTCCATATCTTCAACAGGCTTTTTCCTTTACTGATATATATGAATCCCCTGAACCATTTAATATCCCAGAAGACACAATTTTAACATATAAAATTCAGTCAACCAGCAAACTTTATGGATATGTACTTCTAAAACAAATGCCTGGACCAACCATCCAAACCTGTTCTACAAATGAAAAGGAGAATACAATCAGATCTATCACATCAAGCATTATGCTTTGGTTTCAAAGAGAACAAGCTATCAAGGAAACTGAAATTCGACTCAGTGATGATTTTGTATGGAGCCTTGCAAAAGGTGAAATAGACTCCTGGGATAATATGTCTTTTCGATCTAAATCAATGGGTTATAACCTTTCTATTCCTTATGTTTGTATTACTGCCTTTGTAGATAATATGGAGAAATCATCTAAATATAATAAACCTATAAAAGTTGATCATGCGCAATGGTTATACAACAATATCAACAGTATTAAAGAACAAATAGCTTGGGCGGGAAAGCATTTAAAGCTAATGACCCTGGTATCATATAGACAAGACCGTTTAGTGATCTTTTTAGAAGTCCAGGACAATCAACCACAGCAAAACTTCAACAGATTTCTTGATATAATTGAAAATAGATTAAAAAGATTTCTTCCAGATGTAGCTATGTCATGGGGAATAGGGGAAAATCACATAGGAATAAGAACCTTTCATAAAAGCTTTTTAGATGCCAGTACTGCTCTGGATATTTGTTATGCTGAAAATGGCCCAGGGCACAGAAGCACCTATTCAAGAACTGGTATTTATAGAGTATTGCAAATGATAGCTAATAACACAGAATTACAAGAAATTACGCAATTAGCCATTAGCGAGTTAAGTAACTATGATAAACAACGTGGCTTGGATCTGATGAATACCTTGAAGATCTACATTAAAAATCAAGGAAATGTTAGTCAGACTGCTAGGGAGTTAAATTTACATCGACAATCTCTTCTATTATATAGGCATCTTATAGAACCCTCTAATACAATTCTATCAGGAATTATTATAGGAGATGAACCGCAATTTATCTTACAGAATGTGATTACGGTTGGTTTTAATGCATCTACTTCTCTGGTTTGGATGCTTTGTACCGTTTGGATAATATTGGTCGCACAAATTACAGGATCAACTGAAGTGTGTGGTGCACCACCGTGTCCACCCTTCCCAGTAATTGTTAGCTTAAAATAATCACTTGAAGCCATTATAGCGCCCGCTGCAATTCCAAGCTTTCCTGATTCTATTGGTGTCCATAGATGAAGTCCCAAAGAAGCATCCACATGAGGATTCTCAAGCACTCCCTCTTCAATCATTATTTTTGCTCCAGCATCCTCTTCATTAGGTTGAAAAACAAACTTTACATTTCCTTTTATTTCATCTTTATGCCTTGCTAATATTTTTGCTGCAACCAAAAGCATAGCCGTGTGCCCATCGTGCCCACATGCATGCATTTTACCTTCATGAACTGATTTATAAGGCAAATCAGTTTCTTCTTCAATAGGGAGGGCATCCATATCCGCGCGAATTAACACAGTGCGTCCAGGATTTTTCCCTCTAAGTAAACCTACTACGCCTGTTTTTGCAATTCCAGTCTTTACTTCAAGTCCACATTCTTTAAGATAGCTTTCAACGATTCCTGAAGTTCTTATCTCTTGAAATCCAAGTTCTGGATGCATATGAAAATCCCTTCTTAAGCAAATTAGTTCTTCTTTTAATTCTTCTATCTCGCTTTTTATTCTCATCTTTTCGCCCCCTAATAAATTGCTTAGTCAAGCTGACTCTTATTTAGCCCTTATCTTTTATCTTATTACTATCTTGATATAATAACATTCATCATTGTGTATGAAGTTTGTTTAAAGTTGTAGTCAATTTAGATGACTTATTTCTTTTGGATCTTAGTATCAGACTTTGGTGTACTGGCTTAATATAACGAAAGAGTAAATCAATAACATTCTATGTCGTTGATTTACTCTTACTCCTGCCTCATTTAACAAATAGTCTGCCATCTTATTGCAGCTGATTCCTTTAATAACTTATTTCTTTGCCCTCTAAGTACTCTGTATACTTTTTTTGCACATCTTTAAAGGCCACGATAATTGCTTTTTGTGAAGAGCCGAGGTATCTTAACTCCACTTCTGCCTTTAGTTTATCAAAATCGCAAGTTATACTTTTACCGATAAAGATAGATTGAATGAATTTACTAGTAAGTGGCATAACTGCATTGCATTCTACATCAATAATTTTCTCTGATTTTCTATCTACAACAAAACCAATAACAAATGCTCCATATAAATGTGTAATTGGGTTATTCTGTTGAGATTTGGAATTACCTATAATATATATTACATCTCCGTAATGCTCCATTTTAAAGCCTCCATAGTAAAAATATTCTCTTCATCTTTAAAGTAACATAGTATAAATATCTTAGCAATAAATAATTTTTTAAATACTAAAAAAAATAAAAGGAATTTAACAATGAATGTCGAAATATAATTTATCGGATTGAATACCCTCAAACAAATTTTCTTTGTCTGAATCTGTTCAATATGATTGATGTTGTCGCATCGTTTATTTTCGTAAATGATATACGGCAGAAGGGGATTTATGCCCTTCTGCCGTTATTTTTTTTGCAACATCCATATTTCACCTAAAGTTAGGAATGGGGCTATAATTGAAGGACTGCAGGAATGACAAGGATACATCTAAGTGAGTTAATAGGGAGGAGCTATTTTTAGTCAAAAAAAAGGAGGTATAAAAATTGTTAAAGGAAAAGATATCAGATTATATGGGCGGTCTAAGCCCAGAGGTTTCAGTAGTATATCTTGATTTTGAAACAGATTATAGAATAGATATAAATTCTGAAACAATATTTAGATCGGCAAGCTTGATCAAGGTTCCAATCATGATAGAGGTATTGAATCAGGTAAAACAAGGTAAACTGAGACTGGCGGATATGATACAAATAGATAATAGAGATAAAGTGAACTACAGTATACTCACAGACTTGGATACAAATTCATATATGCTTAAAGATATAATAACTTTAATGATAGTACTAAGTGATAATTCAGCGACAAATATACTTATGGATATTGTCGGAATTGATAACATTAACCAAACGATTAAATCTCTTAACCTAGATGATACAATATTACAACGTAAAATGATGGATTTTGAAGCAGCCAAAAAAGGTTTTGAAAATAAAACATCACCAAGAAATATGGGATTAATATTTGAAAAATTATATAAAAAAGAAATATTAAGTGAAGATATGTCTAGCCTAATGCTTGATATTTTAATTAGGCAGAAAGATTATAGTAATCTCAAACGATACCTTTCAGAAGATACTAAAGTTGCACATAAATCTGGAGGCTTAAAAGGATTAAGCCATGATGTAGGCATTTTTTATACAGAGAACGGCAACTATTTACTTGGCATTTTCGTTGAAAACGCTATAGATAACGCTGAATCTATGGATATCATAGGTAAAATATCAAAGCTTGTTTATGATTACAGAAAAGATAAATAAAGGAGAAATGATAGAGAGTTCTTATAAAGTAACATAATATAGATAGCTTAACAATAAACAATTTTCTAAATATTTAGAAAATTTAAAGGAATATAACAATGAATGTTGAATATAATTTCGTATATTGAATATCCTCAAACGAATCTTCTTTGTTTGAATCTGTTCAATGTAATTGATACTGTCGCATCGTTTATTTTTCGTAAATGATATACGGCAGAAAGGGCTTTATGCCCTTTCTGCCGTTATTTTTTGTAAATCCATATTTCACTAAAAATTAGAAATGGAGGCCATTATATGAAAATTGTAGGGATTGAAATTGAAGAAATAAGTATTCCACTTATAAAGCCATTTAAAACGGCACTTAGACAAATATCAGCATCTGAAAATTTAATTATTAAAGTTATGACAGATACTGAGC